>Ga0209594_1000004_pt1 | contig 262569 bp, 209 predicted proteins | sample AshMeaCrysSpring_FD_184126 | JGI IMG/M metagenome (GOLD analysis project Ga0209594, IMG submission 184126) | Groundwater microbial communities from Big Spring, Nevada to study Microbial Dark Matter (Phase II) - Ash Meadows Crystal Spring... | ecosystem: Environmental > Aquatic > Deep...
TACTTGTTCCATACCCCAATTTTATCACTTAGATGAAGTATTGGATCGGCGGTTAAAACCGCCCGCGTCACGGTTCCTCCCCGGTTTAAAAAACGCGGGGCATCTCCGCTCCCGTTCTTTTTGGTGATTAAGGCTGCACTCTCTAAGGAAGTGGATGACAACCAGAACAAGAGCCTTTGATACAAAGTGCCAGACTCGCTGATCTGTCTCAATCCCCAGACTGACGGGGGTTTCGAGAGTTTTTGGGCGAACTGGACTGAGAAAATCTTTGACTTAATGTTTTGAGGTTGAAAGACTCCGCTTCGGGATGAGCTGTTCCAGGAAATGGAATCCCCTTCTCAACAGAAGGGTCAAGCAACGCTTCAAATGTGGATGGCATCGAATCCACATTTTGTTCAAATTGAGCGGACAATTGTTCCAGACTCGGAACATCTTCTAAAAATTGATCTTCCTCAGGATCTGGCGGCTGTGACAAAAAGTTATCCTCTGGAGTGAAAGATTCTTCTAAACTCATCAGTTCAGCTTCTAGGCGCTGTAACGTGCCCCGACCCACCAATAGTAAAGAATCAACTTGATCTTCATCCGACTCAATGGGTAACAAATTTTCATGGGGGGAAGCCAGAATATACTCCTGTCCATCTAAGGGCGGTTCTGAGGAGTCTAAATGAATCGCAACATCCAAGAGAGACTGTGACTCTGCCTTGGTTATGGACGCAGCTTCTAGGGGATCGAGGGCAACGATCTCGTGGAATTGCAGTTCACCAAAAATATCACTTAAATCTTCACTCAGATCAGTAGGTTCTGGAGTACTGCTTCCTGCTGAATGATCAGACGTTAAGCCAGATGCTTCAGGATGAGGTGAGGCTAACTCTGGCAAATTCGCTGTCACCTGCGGCACGACAGAACTTGAAACGTTAGAATCATCTGTTTTGGCGGCACGTTGCGCTAGCCGTATCGCCGACTGAGATTGAATCTGCAATTGTTGAATTTCTGCAATCAGACGGTGTCGTTCTTGCTGTAACACCTCTACTTCTCGCTGAAGATGATTCAACTGTTCAGTTACCCTTTCGGGGGAGACAACGGGAATCTCTTGTGCCTCAGAGGCAACTTCTCGGGGAGACTGAAGTGAAGTTAAATAATCCCGAACTTGCTGCAAGACTTGGCGCGATTGCATCACCCCCGGTCCCCAAACGAATTGAGGAATGGGAGGACGCAGTTGATGCAACGCATTATCTACTTGAGTTAGAAGGGCTTGAATTGGATCAATTGGCTCACTCAAAGCAGAAACCTCTCAGGAGAATCAATCAAAAGAATAGAACGAAGCTTGCGGAGACCCGGAAGGGGTCTGGTTTTTTCAGGCTCTCTCCTATAATAATTGAGAATTTGCTCATAGTTGTGGTATTTTCCCTTTGTTGATCCTGAATCGAATCAGTAGAAGTCTTAACCTCACTCAATTTGATATGATGTCTCTCGGAGTCAATGTCAAAATTTGACACCTAATTTACAGGGAAATGAACAAATCGCTCTAGAATAAAAGACTACCTGGCTTCATTGCCAATACTCCGCGTTTCTTGCGGAAATTCATGTCTCCCAATCTGTCGGTTGTATTAGGTGTGAAGAAAGTCACAGATCAGTTTCACCGATCTAGTAGAGTTAGAGTAGTAGTGAGCCTGATCACAAAAGATGAACGCTGATACTTTCTCTCAGCTCCTTCAACTCAATATGATTCAGGACAAACCCAGCTCACCGCTGAAGCGAAGTACAGCATGATAACCTCATGGCAGAACGGTATACCTCCCGCGAGTCTCAGTCTGATATCGTCAACATGATTCTTTCTACGTCGTTTTTTCTCGGTTTACCTGAAGAAGCGGCAGAGAAAGCCACCGCCCATATTGTCGGCCGCACCCATCCCGCCAATCAAGTCATTTTGTTAGAAAATGATTGGGGAAGCTCCGTTTATTTTATCCTGGATGGCTGGGTAAAAATTCGGACTTATAATCTCGATGGTAAAGAAGTAACCCTTAATATTTTGGGGAAAGGAGAAATTTTTGGAGAAATGGCCGCCTTAGATGAAGTTCCTCGTTCCACAGATGTCATCACCTTAGCCCCCACATTAATTGGGAATATGCCCGCCCAGGATTTTGTGGAACTGATTAATACAGAACCCTTAGCCGGCATTCGATTGGCCCAGTTAATGGGGCGGCGCTTACGCCAGGTGAACCGACGGTTGCGACTGCGGGAGTCTGATAGTACATCCCGAGTGGCAGATATTTTATTGTTCCTGGCGGAAGGACAAGGCCAAACCACTGAAATAGGTACAGCCATTCCCAATTTACCCCATCGGGAACTTAGTGGCCTCAGTGGTCTGGCTCGGGAAACGGTGACGCGGGTTCTGAGTAAACTGGAAAAGAAAGGACTGATTTACCGAGATCGCGATATTCTCAGTATTCCAGATGTTCATGCCTTAGAACGGATGTTAGTCTAATGTTGTTAGTGATTTGTCATTGGTTATTAGGAGGCAGTAGGAGGTAGGGTGTGGGGATGGGTAAAAACCGATGACAAGAGTGCAAGAGTGCCTTTGAAGACCGTCCCGTCATCCTGTCCTTAAGTCATTTCGTACTGCTACATGAGTGATTTTCCTGAAATGAGTCCACCGAATGCAACTGAGTCTGAATCAACGCAGCCGAAAGCTGATTCACCCCTGATGATGGTAGAAACGGCGTTTCTGGCGAGTACAGCCAGTTTAATTTGGTTTATTAATTATTACTTTCCCCTAGGGCCATTGCTACGGGTGTTTTTCCCCCTACCCATTGCGCTTTTATATCTGCGCTGGGGGAAACGAGAATCTCTCATGGGGGCGTTAACCGCTGGGTTATTGCTGACGGTGTTAATGGGGCCAACGCGCAGTATTCTCTATGTGATGCCCTATGCTTGGATGGGGATTGTATTGGGGCAACTGTGGCGACGACAGGCACAATGGTGGGTATCTGTGGGGATTGGTTCCATTATCGGCACATTTGGCTTTTTCTTTCGGTATTGGTTGCTTTCCATTCTCCTCGGTCGGGATCTTTGGGGCTATACCATTAGTCAAATTACCGAATTAGCCGAGTGGATTTTTATCAAATTGGGTCTTTTAGCTTCCCCCAGTTTGACGTTGATTCAAGCGATCGCGATCGCGATGGTATTCTTGAATAATATTGTTTACTTGTTTGTAGTTCATTTAGTGGCATTGCTGTTGTTAGATCGGCTGAAAAATCCAATTCCTCGTCCTCCCGGTTGGGTACAGGTGCTGTTGGATTACGAGGAATAATTGCAGCGTTTACTCAGTGACTAATCCCCCGTTAGGATCGAGTCAGGAAAAACAGCGAGGAATAGGATTCATTGGATTACCATAATAGTCTAAAATTTCCTGAGTTCGCTTCATCATGGATTCAATTAAAATCACCATATTTTTCTTAACTAACAATTGTTCTTCTGGCGAAATAATTGTGATTTCTGAGAGGAGAGTTTGAGTAATATGCTCATGATCCCCTTCATCGTTTATTTTAGCATGAAGTAAAATGGGATTCACAAAATCAGCAGGTAATTCTAAAGACTCACAGGATTGTTTAAATCGTTGATGAAAGGGTTCATCATGAATTTCAAATAGTAACAATGCTGCTTTGAAACTGAGGGGATGTTGTTGTGCAAATACCGCTAGTGAAGTACAAACAGCAAACGTCATCGGTAAAGGCTGCATTTGTTCTAGTTGGGTGGCAGTTACTCCTACCGCTTTTAAAGAATTTTCCAACAAACGGTCATGATGTAATTCTGAGGCAAAGAACTCCCGCAGTAGTTTTCGAGTGGCTAAAGATTCCGATTTGGTTAATGCCGGTGCTAGTAAACTGGGACAGAGATGAGTGACATGATAAGACTCTAATGCATAACCAATTAACTGATTACGAGTAATGGTTCCTGACTGCATTTTTTGAGTATATTGGGAAGGCGGTAACTGCAAACTAAACTGATTTAAAAATAGCGTTAAATCTCGATAAAACTGTTCACCTGTTTTCCAATCTGATAAGAAACCGAATTGAGTCTCGGTTAACATTCCCCGCCGATTAAATTCAGCCATTAACTCGGGAATATCTTCTGCTAATTCTGGACAAGCTTGACAAAGTTGTTGAATTGATAACCCACCTTTTTGTAAGAGTTGAAAGAAGCGCATCGTTTCAAGCTGTGTCTCTGGGGAAAATTCAAGGAAACACTTTTTTGTCTCATAATACAGTTCAATTCCCCTTTCTTTAAATTGAATAAAAATACGATCTTTAAAGCAAGGTTTTTGTAAATTTGTTTGTAGCAACACTATTTGAGCCTCTGAACTAAACAATTGAGAGTTGTCTTAATAAACGGGAGTTGGAACTATAATGCTTCCCAAGAGCAATATAAAAATTATGATTCAGTTCCAAAAACAAATGAATCTGACGTTGAAAACGTTTAAGCATTGCATCTTCAAATGGAGAAAGCTCCGAAATGATAGTATGTTTTAATCTTTCCGGTTTGGCTTGATATTTAAGTTGAATAAACTGCTGAACTGCTGCCAACAATAATTCATCCATTGAACCTGAATTTAATTGATTCAAATAATCTTCCCAAGTTTGAATCAGTTGAACTTCCAAAATCGCTAGTAAACTGATGCAAAACAGTGGATCAGAATTTGCCCAAAAGGTTAAAGCATTGCACAGCGCCATTGTTTCAGGTAAAGGCAGAGTCATTGCTAAATCTTCCGGACTGATTCCTAATCCTTGAAACCCTTGAAACAATAACTCATCTTGTGGGTGAATTTGGCAGTAAAAGCGATTAATATGGTGACGGATTTTAGTGGAATCTTGAAAGTGCAGCAACGGGGTGTAAAACTGAGAGCTACGAGATAATAGATGGTAAGATTCTAGGACAAAACCATAACTGATATTAGCAGGAGGAAAAGCAGCAAAAAAGTGTAGCGATTGCTGCTGTAACTTTTTGCTTAGTTGCTCTGCAAAAAGCTCCTCCCATTTCAAAATACTCGATTGCCTCAAATCTGATACTGTATTTTTTCCCTCTTCAATTAATCCATGAGTGGCTAATTGTTGAATCAGAATGTGAAGTTGTTCTGGATGTTCGGGTGAAAATTGCTGTTGAAGGGTGTGTAAATGGTGATGACCATTCATTCTCAACAATAGAGTTTCTAAGCCAGGAATTGTATGGGGTTGACAAGCTAGGCGATAGCTAGAATTTTTCTGGGAAAAAATGATAGAATCTGAATATAAACTCACCTGACCTTTCAGACGAGGATATTCAATTCCTAGCTTAGAAGAATGTGGCTGATTCTGCTGAACACTAACAGTAGTAACGGTTGAGCTTGAACTGGAAGTCCCCATAATATTTCAATTAATAATTACAAACTGGCTTCAAGGATATTAAGATGTTGATGGATGGAGTCCTTTACTTCCACTCTAAATTCGCCTCATATTAGACTCTCATTAAAGGGGTAAAGGACACGGTGAAGGTGTTTACAGAATAACTGGACACCAACCGATGAAAATGCTATCAATATTGTCCTTACTGTCAATTTTGATCGGTTTATCGGGATAAGGATAGGGATAGCAACAGCAAGGATAGGGAGGTAAAGGTAAAGGATAGGGGGTCGGTTCAGGTTGGGGTAAAGGATAAGCCAGTAATTGATCGCTGGACTCTAGTGAAACATCCTCGATAGCAACGAGTTCGGTTGTCTTTGCAATTCCCCCTTGAATGTTAGAGAGATTAGCAGCAAATTCCTGAGAAAGATCTTCTTGGAAGTTATCCAAGTCCTGAATTTTTAGATGCTTTGTCATGCCTTATTGTCCAAATCAGATAGGATAGTTAAGGAAAAACGCATTAAAGTTTTCCCTGATGTATTGCTATTATTCAGGACAAACAAGGGTTTTGTCTTGCCAATTTGGCATGAAGTTAAATCTATTATTAATTCTCTAAAGCACAAGAGTCTGTAATTAACAAAGTGATTGTATCAACAGACACTTTTTTTGGAATTGGCAATAGAAGGTAGACCTGCCCCCATGTAGATGGGGGGTGTAGGATAATGACAAATGACCAATGACGATTAACTAGATGTTTCGTGGGGTGTCATTTCCATCTGTCCTGAACTCAAACGATCCATGTAATCCTTTAAGGCTGATGCCACTTTTTCAGAAAGAATGTAACAGCCTAATAAATTTGGAAATGCCATCGCCAGCAACATCATATCACTGAAGTCTAAAACGGCTCCCAAATTCACCACTGAGCCAATAAACACACAAACGACAAAGATGCCTTTGTAAATAATTGCAGTTTCGCTGCCTAACATATAACTCCAACATTTCTCACCGTAGTAACTCCAAGAAATCATCGTAGAAAAGGCAAATAAAGCCACTGCGATCGCTAAGATAATCGGAAACCAACCAGTCACCGTATTAAACGCTGCCGCTGTTAATTCCACCCCATTTAACTCAGCCGCCGTGGTATCCTGATAAATCCCAGTAATGATAATGGTTAATGCCGTTAAATTACAGATCACAATCGTGTCAATAAACGGTTCCAGTAAGGCAACAATGCCTTCCCGTAAGGGTTCATCCGTCCGGGCGGCAGAATGGGCAATGGCAGCCGAACCCATCCCCGCTTCGTTAGAAAAGGCACTGCGGCGCACCCCTTGAACTAAAACCCCAATAACACCCCCTTCAATAGCAGTGGGGGAAAAGGCTTGAGTAAAAATGGTACCAATAGCATTAGGAACTTGAGTGAAATTGGTGAGAATAATCCACAAACAAGCCAAAACATAAATCACCGCCATTGCCGGCACAAGACGGGCTGTTACGGAGGCAATGCGACTAATTCCGCCAATAATCACAAATCCCACTAAAATCGCCACTAATAACCCAAACACCCAATTAGGTAAACCGGGGATAATCCCGGCTACAGCAGCATAAGCTTGGTTGGCTTGGAACATATTACCTCCACCAAAGGAGGCAATCACACAGAGAAGGGCAAACAAAATCGCCAGCACTTTGCCCACTGGATGCAAGCCCCGTTCTGCTAGTCCTCCAGAAATGTAATACATTGCCCCTCCAGCAACGGTACCATCCGGCAGGATGCGGCGATACATTTGACCCAAGGTACATTCAACAAACTTGCTGGTCATGCCAAAAAAGCCCCCCAGGGTCATCCACAGAACCGCACCAGGGCCACCAATCTGAACCGCGATCGCTACACCCGCAATATTCCCCAGGCCAACGGTTCCAGATAAGGCGGTTGCTAAGGCCTGAAAATGACTGACATCTCCTTCATCGTTGGGATCATCATATTTACCTTGAACCACATCAATGGCGTGTTTAAACCCGCGCAGATTGATAAAACCCATGCGAAACGTAAAGAAAATGGCTGCAACAATTAGCCATAAAACAATAAAGGGAATGCCGAAAATTTCAAAGAAGAAAATCGTCGCTAAAAAGTCTACAAGGGTAGAAAAAACCGTGTCGATTGCACCCAAAAAGCCGGATTCTGTTGCTTCTGCGGCTAGGACAACCTTAGGAATCAGAGGAATCAGCAATAATAGCAGCCAAGATTCGGGTTTGAGTAATCTAACTGTCATTCTATTAATCAGAGGTCTAGAATGATAACTACTTTTTTTGGATTTCATGGTTAATTTTAGTGAATCATCCTTTCTAATTTAGGTTGAATCTTATCAGAAAAGATGAGTGAACGAGCCTGATAGCCGAAATTTTATCGGTTGAGTGATGACTCGGCTGTAGTCTAATTAACCAAAAGCTTTTGAGAGATGAAGGCTTAAACAAGCTTCACATCAACTAAAAAAGGAGCAATCTGAATCTATTTTTGATAAGATGTATGATGAGTTTTCAATTGGATTAATAATCTCAAATAAAATTGTAGTGACTGCCCGTTGCCTACACCCCAAATAATTAAGGCGGCTAGACTTGCTAACCGCCATCTGATTCCTCACACCACATACACAGGAATGAAATATTTGATTAAACTTTACATAAATCGTATGTTTCTGTTTCAGAAAGGACACTGGCGACTGGCCGTGTTTCGTCTCAGTGTCCTTACTGGTTCGCTCCTCACACGCTAGTAAATCTAGCTAACAAAGGGTGTTTTTGTCAATCCCTTGAAATGTTTTTTTTGATCGAGCTGCTTTAAACCCTTGCTCAATCAGGCTTTGAAAGATTTAGCTGAGTTAAAAATCTCCTCAGTTGATCTCGAAAAAATCCGCTAATTTAACCCCGCATACCCTATAAAAAACTGTATATTTTATTACAAAATATTAAGATAGAACTTGAAACAATGAGAGAGTTCAATGATTAACCCTGTCTGATGACGTGATTGATGTTCTGTGGTTGTTACTCTGTTCAAGCCTTGTTTTCCTAATGCAGGCAGGGTTTATGTGCCTAGAATCGGGCTTAACCCGTTCTAAAAATAGTATTAATGTTGCCGTTAAGAACTTTGCTGATTTTGGCATCTCAGTGGTGCTATTTTGGCTAGTGGGTTATCACTGGATGTTTGGGGGAAATTCCCAAGAACTGCTCTCTGACCCCATTGCTGTCACGAAACAGACGGCTTTTCTCCTATTCGAGATGATGTTTTGCTCGACGGCTACAACAATCGTTTCAGGAGCCGTGGCAGAGCGGATGCGGTTTAAAACCTATCTGATCGTCGCAGCACTCACCTCTGGCTTAATTTATCCTCTCTTTGGACGCTGGGCTTGGAAAGGAGTTGCCACGGGTGAAATTACGGGTTGGCTCGGTCAACTGGGGTTTGTAGACTTTGCAGGTTCAACAGTCGTTCATAGTGTGGGGGGATGGGTTGCCTTAGCAATATTAGTGATTGTTGGCCCTCGCCTGGGTCGCTTTTCTTCCTCACCCTCTCGGGAAAGAATTCGCGGGTCTAATCTTCAGCTTTCCGTGCTCGGCGCAATGCTGCTGTGGTTAGGCTGGTTAGGATTTAATGGTGGCAGTACCCTTGCTTTAAATCCACAAGTGGCTGATATCGTAGTAAATACAGTGATCGCAGGTGCATCGGGCATGTTGACGGCTGGAATAATCAGTTGGCAACATCATCGCGTTCCAGAAGTAGAAGCCTTAATCAATGGTTCTTTAGCCGGATTAGTTGCTATTACAGCTTCCTGCCACGCCGTTACCCCAAACTTCGCCCTGATTATTGGCATGATGGGGGCCGGGATGATGATGTTGGTGTCTTTTGGATTAAGACGTTATCACATTGATGATGCTGTCGATGCCGTTGCTGTTCATACTGGGGCAGGGATGTGGGGGACGCTAGCCGTTGCGTTATTTAGTCAACCAGAAGTCTTAGAAACAGGTTTAAGTCGATCTCACCAGTTTCTAATTCAACTGCTTGGCATTGTCATTGCGATGATTTGGTCTTTCGGATTGACATTAATTCTGCTTTATATAATCAATCGTTTTTTGCCCTTGCGGGTATCGGCTACAGCAGAACGTCAGGGTTTAAATGTATCTGAACATGATGCCAAAACAGAACTATATGATTTGATTGAAGTCATGCAGCAACAGGCTCAAACTCAAGATTTCAGTTTACGAGTCCCCGAAAATGTCTGGACTGAAGTGGGTCAACTTGGATTACAGTACAACCGAGTTATGGAAGTTCTGGAAGATACGATGAGTTTTACCGAAGCCATTCTTCAAAGTGTTACCGATGCCATTATTACATTCGCCAAGCCTTCCTGGGAAATTTTGACGGTTAATCCGAGTGCTGAAAAAATTTTTGGCTATTCGAGTACAGAATTAGTGGGGCGTTCCATTTTTCAATTGTTTGAATGGCAAACCCCCTATCAAACAGAACAAGAATTATTGCTGAATCAGTGGATTAAAAATGGCAGACAGGAAGTCTTAGGATCTTGTAAGAATAAAACCCAGTTAATTTTGGAAGCCACCCTGACTGAAGGAAAATTTGGGACTCAATCATTTTATACCGGAATGTTTCGGGATGTTTCTAAACAAAAGCAAGCCGCAGAGATTTTAAAAAAAGAGCAAGAGCAATTGCATAACATCCGAGAATTGCAGGAAAAAAATAATCGCTTGAAACAGGCAATGAGAAAATTAAAACAGACTCAAAACCAATTAATCCAGGCTGAAAAAATGTCAAGTTTAGGGCAATTAGTGGCTGGGGTTGCTCATGAAATTAATAATCCTGTGAGTTTTGTGTATGGCAACTTAATTCATGCCCAAAATTATGCAACAGATTTATTACATATTTTAGAACTCTATCAACAACAGTTTCCCGATCCAGGTCTCTTAATTCAAAGTGAGATGGAAATGAAGGACTTGGATTTTATTAAACAAGATTTTCCAAAGTTGGTCGAATCAATGCAAGTGGGAGCTGATAGAATAAGGGCAATTGTGCGATCGCTTAAAACCTTTTCTCGTCATGATGAAGCCGAACTCAAAACTATAGATATTCATCAAGGAATTGAGAGTACATTAATGATTTTGAGAAATCGGATTAAGCCTCATGGGAAATATCTAGGAATTGAGATTATTAAGCAATACAATAATCCCCTTCAAATAGAATGCTATGCCGGACAAATGAACCAAGTTTTTATGAATATTTTGTGTAATGGCATTGATGCATTACAAGAAGCCATGGAAAAGGGCTATTTTTCCGGTAAAAACAATGGAAATTCTTTGAAACTGCCTAAAATTTGGATTAAAACGGATCTCGATCCATCTCAACAAAATATTAAAATTAGAATAGCAGATAACGGGCCAGGAATTTCATCAGAATCTTATGCGAAACTCTTTGATCCTTTTTTTACAACCAAGCCAGTGGGTAAAGGCACAGGTTTAGGACTGTCTATCAGTTATCAAATTATTGTGGAACGTCATGGGGGTAAAATTTGGTGTAATTCTCAAGCTAATTCCGGGGCAGAATTTATTATTCAAATTCCCGTTCAACAAACGGCTAAAGAAGCCAATTTGTTAGTTTCAGAGGTCTGAATGAACCCGCTAGGGATACCATTAAGCTGAGTCTAATCTAAATGAATAAATTCTGTGTTTATATTGAGCAATTTAAACTAGCTTTTACTGAATTAAGGTAATCTGAAATAGCTGAAATCAAAAATACTACGGTCAACTCCCTTTTCCCTAGCAGCTTGAAATTAGATTTAATCTTGAAACTCTTCTAGAAGCTTCATTAAATCCACCTGCACGACATGAGGAATCAAATCAGCTAAAGGCAGATTCACTTTTCCACCCCCCAAGGGTACAGAAATTCCCCTTAGGATTTGTTCTAAAGCCGTTTCGTTTAAATCCTTCGATTTGAGTAGGGGATAGAGTTGTTCAGCCAGAGGGGTATGAACATGAGCATCCGAAAGATAAAGATGCCATTTGGCGACATCAATGTAAATATTTTCACCAATTTCAGCGGCTAGTTTTTCAATTTCTGCTGTTGTAGCCATAATTCTCCATTAAAGATTAATTTTGAATGATTCTGAAGATCAACATACGCCGTCTCAGAGGCATCATTCAACTTGAACTGGACTTCTTAGACGGGGTAGAGGAATAATCTGCGTTCGCGGAGCGTGGGCTTGCCTGTATCGCAAAAATATAGAGACCATGGAGGAATAATACAGTGATCCAGATCCCACTAAACCAACCAATCCAAGACCAGTTAGCCTTTTGGAAATTATGAAAGAACCAAACACCAGAGTTACAAGCGGCAAATAGTGCCACATGAACCGCAAAATTCATTCGATCATCCAAGCGACGATAAGCTGGATCATTGCGATCGGGTTTTCTGGGCCAACGGGGTGGCATTCAGTGTCCTCCTCAACCGTGAGTGATTATTCTTTCATTTATTGTATAGCACGACGTTCTCTGGTTAGGACACTTTACTACACCCTACACCCCTAATAGACAATCCGCGATCTCCTCAACTCATCTCGTACTGCTATCAAGCCAGACCGTTCAAAATCCGAAATGAATAGGTGTCACTCAAATGAGGGACTATTGCAAATTCTAGTAGCAGATTAAACTAATGATGGAATTAGGGACATGGCAATGGGGTCAGAAGTATTCTGCCCACTCCCTCTATGAGGTACATAACGGCCTGATCTGTGTCACCCTAGCTGCTATCGATATCCCTATCCTTCGTGGCTCCACTCTAGCATCTGGGGAAGCTGAACCCTGTCAGTTTCCTCAGTTTATTGGTTATTAGAGGGAACAGGGAATGGCTCCGGAGGGCAACAGGCACTCCTGCTACAGTTGATCTCCCTTGTCCCCTTGTCCTCCTTGTCTCCCCCATCTCCCTATCTCCCTATTCCTGTACGGGCACATGGCAATGCGCCCGTACCTGACTTCTCCTCATCGCTTTATAGCTCAATTTGATACAGATATCCATATTTTTGTTGAATATACTGAATCAATGGTTCCATTTGAAGGGGTTGACCGGTTACCCGTTCAATCAGTTCGTTGGGGGTATATTGACGACCTGAATAATAAATATTGTCTTGTAACCATTGATAGAGGCGTTGAAATTTACCGCGCTCAATCTCGAAGGGAATTTCTGGATCTTGTAGGATAGCGGTTTGATAAAATTGAGCAGCCATCAAGTTTCCTAAGGTATATCCTTGGAACATTCCCCCAATGGTACCAAAATACCAATGAACATCTTGCAGTACCCCTTCTGTATCGTTTGAGGGAACAACACCCAAATCTGTTTTGTAGCGATCATTCCAAGCCTCTGGCAAATCTTTAACCGCCAGTTTTCCTTCCAGCAATGCCAGTTCGAGATCAAAGCGAATCATCACGTGTAAATTATAGGTGACCTCATCGGCTTCTGTGCGAATCAGCGAAGGCTTCACTTTGTTAATAGCGCGATAAAAGTGATGACTAGAAGTTTGTCGCAGTTGTCGGATAAATGTGCCTTGCAGTTGCGGATAAAACCACTCCCAAAACCCCCGACTACGGCTGACTAAATTTTCCCACAAGCGAGACTGACTTTCATGGACTCCGGCAGACACGCCATTAGCGAGGGGCGTTCCTTCCAACTCCGGGTTAATTCCTTGTTCATACATGGCATGACCCGCTTCATGAATGGTGCTAAACAAGGCTTCGCCAATATCCTGTTCATTGACTCGGGTGGTAATCCTCACATCGCCTAAAGAGAATTTCGTCATAAACGGATGTAAGGTTTTATCTTGTCGTCCCCGGTTAAAATCATAACCCAACCGGAAAATGACGCATTGACCAAAACTCAGTTGCTCCGCTTCGGGATAAAATTGATGTAAACAAGTATCATCAATTTCTGGAGCCGCTGTGATCGCTTCAACCATAGGAATCAGTTGTTTTCGTAGCGGTGTAAACAGGGATCGCACAGTGGAAACGGTCATCCCTTCATCATATTGATCGATCAACGGATCAGCAATATGTTCCCACCCCGTGAAATAATGAGCCAGTTCTTGACTGAGTTCTAAGGTTTTTTCTAGATAGGGTTGAACGGTACGAAAAGTTTCTGTTGAACGGGCTTGTGCCCATGCTCCGTATGTTGTAGCTTGATGTTGAGACAATCGCGCTGTAAACTTAGGAGGAATTTGCCGCGCATGATGATAATCTTTACGGGTGACTCGAATCAGACTTGCCGGAATAGAATTGTATGGTAGAGACGCTTCGTAGGGCTGTAATGCCTCTAACAATTGACCCATTGCTGGATCAGTAAACTTTTCATGAGCAATCTTTTTCAGCGTGCCAATTTGCCGTCCCCGCGCTATCGCTCCCCCAGAGGGCATATACGTTGCTTGATCCCAGTCTAATACAGCACTGGCTGCTTGAATATCGTTAATCTCTTGCAGACGGCGTTTGAGTTCTATGTAGTTGGGTTCATCGATTGGAGTAGGGGACATCATTGCCGGATAGATTCTAAATCTATTGCTATCTTAATCTGTCTGAGACCATTACCGTCCAAAAACATCTTAGCCTGTTTCCTTTTTCTGTTGAATTTGTTGCTGCCATTGTTGTTGAAGATTTTGGACAGTATAATCCCAACTATATTGACGAATATATTTTCTGGCTTGAATTCCCATTTCCTGACGTAAATAGTCATTTTCAACGAGTTTTTTCAACTTTTGAATAAAATCTTCTTGATTTTGAGGTTCAAATAAATAGCCATTTTTTCCATTTTGAATATCTTGTACTAATCCCCCAGCGCGGGGTGCAAGAGCCGGAAGAGCGGCTGCAAATGCTTCAATTAAAGTCACCGCTCGGTTTTCCTTTTCTGAAGTGGTTACATAAATATCACTATTGATCAATAAAGCGGGAATTTGATTCGGGGAAACACGGCCCAGTAAATAAACATAAGGAGTGACTTGACTCAGTTTTTCTGCTATTTCTGCTTTCATTGCACCATCACCGACAATAATTAATGCAATCTTTTCAGGATCAAGTTGTTGAAAAACGTTGGGATAAACCTGTAAGGTAAATTTCCAGCCTTTGTCCGGAGTTAATCTGCCAACAAAAATAAGTTTAATTTTATTTTCTATTCCTTTTATGTGATAGTTTTTTTCAAAAAAAAGCTGATTTTTTTCTGTCTGATTAAACTGGCTTTCTTCAAATCCATTTAAATCCGTATATCGACTATTTTTTATACCAAAATTAACCAGTTTTTTTTGAGTGACTTCACTGGGAACCAAGGTGATATCATAGGAGTTATAAACCACTCTCAATAAAATTTTAAAGAAAAATTGAATCAGTCTGATTCCCCCTTGAGGTAAAGCAAAGAAGTCATCGGCATATTCTAAAAAATTCGTTCTAAAACAAGCAACACAAGGAATCTGATGGTGTTGAGCAAACTTCACCCCTGGAACGCGAAAGAACCCTACAAATAAGCGTTCGGGTTCTTCCACATGAATAATATCGGGTGCAAATTTTTCTAGCTCTTTTAAAACAATGGGGTATGAATGATAACTTACATTTCGCTCGAAATCCAGTCCCATAAATGGGGTACTTTCTAGGTTCACCACTCTTATCCCAGGTAAAATCTCACCTGTGTAATTTTTCCATTCGGGATAAACAGATGCTAAACTTTGATAATCAGGACAAAAGAGTAGCACTTGATGTCCCCACTGACTTAGCTTCTGAAGCCGATAATAACTACCGACTGTCACTCCATCAACAACAGGAAGAAATCCAGAGGTAATAATGGCGATTTTCATGCAATGTGATGTTAACTTGGCACATTCACCGATTATAGGATAATCAAGAATGGTCTCAGGAGCAACTACAGTTGAACAAATTTTAACCTTTTAAGTGGGAACGGGTTTGAGAGAATAATGCCGCTTCCTCTACATCCGTTGACGGAGAAACCTCCTGACAGGTAGGGGCATCCTCTGCTATTGTATTCAAGTAATAAACAAACGGTAACTCCGCCAAAGAACACGACTTCCACTGACTTTCGACAAAGGTTTGAAACATTTGACACACTCCACCCCGTCGTCCTTGAGGCTGATAATGACGGCAATTTTGACAAACTGATGGTGTACTATTCTGAGAATGCATTTGCTATACCCTTGAAGTCAATATCTGATTGTTTCTCAAAACCTGATCTTGACTTTGTTGCCAAACTTACAATTTGATATTTAATCTTATTAAAAATAATAACAATAAATTCCCATACGTTATGGAAATTGCCGATTTCTTAACCTGGTTGATTTTGATTGGAACGGTTACTGTAATAGGAATAGGGACGATGTTCTATGCTTATCGAGGAGAAGGAAGTCTGTCTGTTTTGTTTGATGAACCCCTTTCCCTTCCGGCTTCCTTACCCGACTCAGACAGCGGTACCGAAGCCTGTGTTCAGTTCCAGGAAGGTTACAATGCCTACAAAGGCGGGCAGTATCGCCAAGCGATTGATTACTTTACCCAAGCTATTTACTACGAATCCAGCTTGGCACAAGCCTATCATAATCGAGGATTAGCCTATGCTAACCTGCGTCAAGATGATGACAGCGTCATTAATTTACTCAGTGCCAGCGAACTCTATAGTCAACAAGATAATAAAGAGGCGTTACTTTTGATTAAACAACATCTTCAAGCCATTAAAGCCCGTAAATTAGAACGAGAGAATCTTTAGTTATTTGTTATTCGTTATTCGTTCTTTGTCCTTTGTCATCGGAGGAAGTGGGTAGTGGGCAGTAGGCAGTGGTAGAGAAACCTTCTAACGATATTCCATTCAGGATTTAGAATATAGTCACCAGTATTGTTATAGAAGATTGTCCTCTCAATTCCTGACTCCTGAATTCTGACTTTCTACGAATAACCAATGACAAATAACCAATAACGAATGACCCATGACAGAAACTATAAGTTTAATAGCTAAAATTGAAGCAATTTTATATCTTAAAGGAGAACCCCTTGACCTCAAAGAGATTGTTGAGATGGTCAAGGAAGATCGTAAAGCTGTTAAACAGGCATTATCTCAAATAATGTCGGATTATGCTCAACGAGAAAGTGCTTTAGAAGTGGTTGAAGTGGATCGCAAATATATATTACAATTGCGAGGGGCTTATCGAGATCTGATAGATACGCTGATACCACCCGAGTTAGGAGTGGGGGCATTAAGAACCCTAGCCGCGATCGCCCTTAATGGCGGCATGGCACAAACCCAACTGGTGGAACTTCGAGGTTCAGGGGCTTATCAGCACGTTCAGGAGCTAGTAGGACAGGGATTTATTCATAAACGTAAACAAGCCGAGAGTCGTTCTTATTGGTTGCAAGTGACTAAAAAATTTCACCAGTATTTTCAAGTTGATCAACTTCCGCAGCAACTCGCACTCAAACTTGAAACCCCTCATCCGGATGATACAATCGAAGAAGAGTAACCGATTGCCGACCGGGAAAACCCAGAGCTTGAAGTCTAAAATGAAAATAAACTGTAGCAGTTTTAACAAACAATAAGTCATCTGGTTCAACTGAGCCAGAATTGTAGTAGATTTGTTCACCTTTGTTGCTCTTTTGAGGCGATATCGGATATCTTTAACAAAATCTCCTAACGACTCTTGGACACAATAGACTACACTATAAGTACACAGTCAGATATTCAGGCTCACCTCATGGTATTTAACCCCGATTTTCTTAAATCCAATGATCGCGAAATTTCGGAGAATTCTCTTTTGGACTACCTTCAGCATCAGCATCCTGAGGTTCTGACTCATGTAGCTCAGTCAGCTAGCTCAGAGGTGAAAGAGATTATCTCGCGAAATGTTCAAGGTTTGATTGGTGTTTTGCCGACGGAAGACTTTGATGTACAGATTACAACTAACCGGGAAAATTTAGCTGGTTTATTGGCTTCAGCCATGATGACAGGGTATTTTCTCAGTCAGATGGAACGGCGGATGCATTTAGATCATAACCTTTCCAAAACTACCTCGATGGATGCAGGTTGATTTCCCGACTCGAGGTATTGATGGCTGGTTCAGAGTACTCTCAAAAGGCTAGGAGAGAAAGACAACCTTCCCATCCTCAACACCAACTGAATTCTCCCTAGCCCACCCAGGCTAATCGTTGAGTTAAGGTTTAATGTTCTGTTGCCAGGGCAGATTCTGGGAAAGGAGTTGGTTTCACCTTCAGGACTTTAACTTCACCCCCACGATGAATTTCGACCTCCAGCTCCTCACCAATTAAACTCATTTCCACCTGTTCCTGAACTTGCGGGGGTGTATTCACTGCCATTCCCCCCACTTTTTGCAAAACATCTCCTTTCTTAATGCCTGCAGTGGCTGCGGGAGAGTTTTCCACCACCCGTACCACCAACACTCCTTGAGTGGGGGTTAACTCCACTTCTAACTGTTCTGCCATTTCCTCACGGTTAGCAGTCGTCAACTCCATCATCTGTACCCCTAAGAAGGGATGATCCGCTTTTCCTTTCTCAAACAGTTGAGTGCCAATTCGCAAGGCTGTTTCAATGGGAATCGCAAACCCCAGTCCCTGAGCATTAGCCCGAATGGCAGTATTAATCCCAATCACTTTCCCCTCATCATTCAGCAATGGCCCCCCAGAATTTCCGGGATTAATGGCAGCATCAGTTTGAATAAAACGAACTCGTTTATCGGGAATTCCCACTTGTGAACTGGAACGACCAATGGCGCTAATAATCCCTACTGTAATTGTATTATCTAACCCCAAAGGATTGCCAATGGCGATCGCCCACTGACCCGGTACAATTGTATCAGAGCGACCAATCGGCGTTGAGGGTAATTCTTCTTTTAAGTCCAGCTTTACAGCTGCAATATCGGTCACTTCATCAATCCCTTTGACTTTTCCCTCTAAACGGCGACCATCGTTGAGAGTCACCTGAACTACCTCTGCCCCCTGCACCACATGAGCATTGGTTAACACTTGACCATCAGGGGCGATAATAAAGCCAGAGCCAGTTCCATGGCGAACCCGTTCTTGGGAGGGGGGTAACTGATCCCCAAAAAACCGCTTGAATAAAGAATTATTAAACGCACTTGAAGAATTCTTTGCCAGTCGCTTCGTGGCATCAATCCGCACGACTGCTGGCCCTACTTTCTCTACTGCTTCTGCAATAAAATTAGAATTGCGGCGAACAATTACCTGATTTTCCTGTACTTGCGGCAGCGTTTCTGGGGCAACAGGTCGCACCACCGGAACAGCCGGAGAATGTTTCAATTGATTTTGGGTATGAAGATAGCGATTTCCCAGCCATCCGCTTCCGCCACCAATAGAAAGCAAGGATAAGTAAACTGTTAGCTGCTTCAGAGATAAGTTCATCTGCGTTTCTGGTTAAATCGGTAATTCCCCTAAAAATTTCTGCCAAAGTTGCAATAAATCAGTGCATCAGGATAAGTTATTCAGAGCTAATCTCTGTGACTTAGCCCGATCCAACAGCGGATTAACCTGTTGGGGTTTTCCTCATCTGACATGAACAAACTCACTCAACGGATGATTTGGAGCTGATTAACTAAAAATTGACTCTACTACTAATATCTACTCTAATCCAAAAATATTCAACTTGGCTTGGCTTAACAATTATCATGATTTCACGGAAATGAATATTCTGTATCTCAGTGAACAGTTATGGATAGGGAGTAGGGAGTGGGGCGGTTACTCCCTTCATCGATGAAGACGCTTTTACTACTCAAGCTGGCGAGGGGACATCCTATGTCACTAAAAAACTAAGAAATCAAGACGAAGTTTAACTGGTACAGGAACCCGTTGAAGTGCGGACCCTTATATTTTTACAGGATTTAGAGAAAGTCACTCAAAAAATTCACCTGGTGCTATTCTTCGATACCTACGAACATACATCAAAATTCTTTGCTCCCTGGCTGTGAGATGTTTTCAGGGTAATTATGGTGATTTACCCGCACCAGTTATTACAGTACTGAATAGAGATATTTTAGCTCAACTCAGCGACGCTGAAAACGCCAATGAACGCTTTGAGTAGCTGCGAAAGAAACCGTTTGTCCGTCAGAGTGCTGAAGGTTGGGAATATCATGAAGTCGTTGATTTCAAGTATTCGAGGTGCCATCCAAGATTTGACGGATTTGCTGACGATTTTTCCAGATCATCAACTGGCTAAAAAGTTTAAAAAAAGCGCTAGAAAAGGGATTAGAAAAACGGTTAAATCAAATGAAAGATAACAAGGAGGTTTAAGTAATATAAGGAGAGAGGTGTAGGATGTAGAGTGTATTCTTTTTCCCGAAATACCATACCTTTTCAATAACAAACAACCAATGACCAATGACTCTTTGCGATCGCTGACTCAAATTTTACCCTATGCTATTGGGTGTCTCATTTTAATCGGGGAAAGTCTCCTACAAGCCACCCCAGTGAGGGCTGATTTATTCATCCGCGATACAGAGGCCGAGAACACTTGTGCCACTCCCGCGTTATCTCGTCTCAAACGTCATCGCATTGCCCCTGGTGAGACGTTATCTCAGATTGCCGATCAATATAACTTAATTCCCGCCACCTTGTTGGGAATCAACCCGAATTTACGACAACCTGAATTACCAGTCGGGGAAGAAATTGTGATTCCCCCCTACAATGGTATTCGAGTTGAAGTAGAACCGGGAACCACGTTACAGGATTTAGCCAATACTTACGATGTGCGGGCAGATGTGATTTTTGAGGCCAATGGCTGTCAGTCTAATCCGCAAGTGGTGTTTATTCCGGGGGTGAATTGGTCTCCTGGGGGGTCAGCTACCCTAGAATTAGGGATTTTATCGGGTTATCCCCTCCCCAAAACTGCTGAAGTTCTATTGGGTTATGGCTGGCAATTACACCCCACCCGGGCAGAAGTGGTGTTTCACAGTGGCATGGACTTAGTGGCAGACATTGGCACATCGGTTCTTTCAGTGGGGGAAGGGGTTGTGGCGTTTGCAGGGCAACGGGGCAGTTATGGTAATGCGGTGGTGGTGAATCATCCTTCCGGAAAACAAACCCGTTATGCCCATCTGTCGGAAATTAGGGTTCAAGTGGGTCAAACTTTGCAGTTAGGGGATGTTTTAGGCACAGTGGGTCAAACGGGTAAACCGGATATGGCACAACCTCACCTCCATTTTGAAATACGTTATAACTCCCCCCTGGGCTGGGTCGCAGAGAATCCTAATCCCTATTTTGCGGATCAAAAATAGTGAAGGGAAAACAGGATGGGCATTCAAATGTCAACGTTTGCAGACTCAACCTTTTTTAATAATGTGCTGAAACCCCTTTAAAATCAGTATTTTTTTCCTTTTAGTCACTAAGGGATCATTTTGACACTATATTGTAATCCTAACAGAAAGTAATATTCTGGAAATGTAAGCTAATTTAACTGCAACAAAAGTTTGATTCAGGTTCGTTTTTAGGCATCGCATCAAACAGTAAAGAGTGGAAAATCGGTTGATGGTGAGCAATCGTTTGTTATAATAAAAACAACAACTTGAATCCGTTGCCAATCAAGTTTGGAGGGATTGAAAATGGTTGAAGCAACAGTTTTCCCTAACACTTTAAACAATCAAAAAGATCAAAAATTAATCCTGTGGTTTGAAGAAGTTGGTATTTCTGATATTCCGTTAGTGGGCGGAAAAAACGCATCTTTAGGAGAAATGATCCAACAATTAACACCCAAAGGGGTGACTGTTCCCTCTGGATTTGCAACCACAGCTTATGCTTATCGCTACTTTATTCAAGGGGCAGGTTTAGAAACAAAACTACGAGAATTATTTGCAGATTTAGATGTTGAAAATGTCAGTGATCTACGGAAAGTTGGCAAGAAAGCCCGCTCTTTAATTTTGGATACACCTTTTCCCAGTGAATTAGAAGAAGCGATTATTCAAGCTTATCAACAAATGTGCGATCGCTATCATTCTAACAATGCTTCTGAACAGTCAAGCATTAATGATATTGAGATTGATGTAGCGGTACGTTCCAGTGCGACAGCTGAAGATTTGCCTGATGCCAGCTTTGCCGGACAGCAAGAAACTTATCTAAATGTGTATGGTGAAGATGCGGTTTTAGCAGCCTGTCATAAATGTTTTGCCTCGATTTTTACAGACCGAGCTATTTCCTATCGTACCATTAAAGGCTTTGATCATTTTGCGGTGGCGTTATCGGTAGGTGTGCAAAAAATGGTGCGGTCTGATTTAGCAACTTCCGGGGTAATGTTCTCTATTGATACGGAAACCGGCTTTAAAAATGCCGCCTTAATTACAGCGGCTTATGGACTAGGAGAAAATGTGGTTCAGGGTGCAGTAAACCCTGATGAATACTTTGTTTTTAAACCCACCTTAAAACAAGGATTCCGTCCAATTTTGGAAAAACGTCTGGGAACCAAAGAGTTGAAAATGGTGTATGCCATCGGTGGTTCTAAACTGACGAAAAATGTTTCTGTTCCAGTTTCTGAACGGGAAAAATATTGCATTAATGATGATGAAATTCTTCAACTGGCGCAATGGGCTTGTATTATTGAAGATCATTATTCTCAAGTGCGAGGCAGCTATACCCCCATGGATATTGAGTGGGCAAAAGATGGTTTAACGGGGGAATTATTTATCGTTCAAGCCCGTCCAGAAACGGTACAATCGCAAAAATTGGGAAATGTTCTCAAACACTATAAATTGCAAGGCACTGGAGATATTGTATCTCGTGGACGGGCAGTGGGTGAAATGATTGGTCAGGGCAAAGCGCGGGTGATTTTAGATGTGCATCACATTGATGAATTTCAAGCTGGGGAAGTACTCGTCACCAACAAAACTGACCCCGACTGGGAACCGATTATGAAGAAGGCTAGCGCTATTGTCACCAACCAAGGGGGACGCACCTGTCACGCTGCTATTATTGCCCGAGAAATGGGAATTCCTGCCATTGTCGGTTGTGGCGATGCCACCCAAGTCGTACAAACCGGGGAAGAAATTACTGTCTCTTGCGCCGAAGGAGAAGAAGGACGGGTTTACGTGGGGTTAGTACCGTTTGCAGTGGAAGAAACCGTCTTGGATAACTTACCCAAAACCCAAACCAAGATTTTAATGAACGTCGGTAACCCCGAAGAAGCCTTTGGCTTATCCGCCATTCCCTGTGATGGGGTGGGTTTAGCCCGCTTAGAATTTATTATCGCCAATCATATTAAAGCCCATCCGTTAGCGTTGTTACGGTACGATGAACTCGAAGATGAACTGGTAAAACGGGAAATTGCCCAACTGACGAAACTCTACGACCAAAAAGCCGATTTCTTTGTGGATAAACTCGCCCATGGCATTAGTATGATTGCAGCCGCCTTTCATCCCAATCCGGTGGTGGTACGGATGAGTGATTTCAAGAGTAACGAATATGCCAACTTGTTAGGCGGTCGTCAATTTGAACCCAAAGAAGAAAACCCGATGATTGGCTGGCGGGGGGCATCCCGTTATTATGACCCGAAATATCGGGAGGCTTATGCCTTAGAATGCAAAGCGTTAAAACGGGTACGGGATGAAATGGGATTAACCAATGTAATTCCGATGATTCCCTTCTGTCGGACTCCGGATGAAGGCCGCAAAGTATTAGCGGAAATGGAGAAAAATGGCCTCAAACGGGGTGAAAATGGGTTACAAGTTTACGTCATGTGTGAACTGCCCAGTAACGTGATTTTTGCCGATGAATTTGCCCAGGTGTTTGATGGTTTTTCCATTGGGTCGAATGATTTAACCCAGTTAACCTTAGGATTAGACCGAGATTCAGCGTTAGTGGCTCATATCTTTGATGAACGCAACCCAGCCGTCCGCCGTATGGTTACTATTGCGATTAAAACGGCGAAAAAATATGGTCGTAAAATTGGGATTTGTGGTCAAGCCCCCAGTGATTATCCAGAGTTTGCCCGGTTCTTAGTGGAGTTAGGCATTGACTCGATGAGTTTAAACCCAGATTCTGTGTTGAAAACTATTCTGGATATTGGCAAGATGGAACAATCAACTACAATTGTCGATGAGATGATGGCGATAGCCCAAACCCAATAGAGTTTGATAATGGTTGTTTAATAACTGGGAGGAAAATCATTAAAAATCTATATCACTGTCAAGAGATGATGACATTGTTACGAAAAGTTAGGGGTAGAAATTGCACGAGTTTATGGGGGTTGACAGTTCCCAGTCCGGAATTGTATGATACAGCGTAGAGAGTAAAATTGGCTTGGAGTGTATCTAAAAACCCAAGTTACAGTAGATAAACTCTCGAAACCCTAATCATTTCGAACAACGATCGCCCCATTGCTGAACTTGAGAGACTTTAAAACTGAGTGAAAGTGAATCAGATGAAAAGCTCAGGTTTGATCGTGGGGTTGACAAAGATGCAATCATGTGCAGCTGTAGATAATAGATTGTAGGGTGCGTCATTGACACACCCTACTTTTCAGAGACTTAGTAGTCGAAGTCACCCATGCCGCCGCCAGGTGCTGGCGCACCGTCTTTGGGTTCCGGCTTATCAACCACGATACATTCGGTGGTTAATACCATTCCGGCGATAGAAGCCGCGTTTTGAATAGCGGAACGAGTCACTTTAGCCGGGTCAACAATACCCGCTTCAAACAGGTCAACATATTCATTAGTTGCTGCATTGTAACCGACGTTGAAGTCTTTTTCCTTAACACGCTCAGCGACAACAGCACCGTTTTCACCCGCGTTTTCCGCAATCCGTTTCAGGGGAGCAGACAGCGCCCGAGAGACGATTAACGCACCGGTTAACGCTTCGTGAGAGAGGTTAGCATTTGCCCATTCTTCCACTTGTGGCGCGAGGTGAGCGAGTGTCGTACCGCCACCCGGAACAATTCCTTCTTCAACCGCAGCTTTAGTGGCGTTGATGGCATCTTCTAACCGTAGTTTGCGGTCTTTCATTTCAGTTTCAGTAGCCGCACCGACTTTAACGACTGCAACCCCACCGGATAATTTAGCTAACCGTTCTTGCAGTTTTTCTTTATCGTAGGAAGAGTCGGTTTCTTCCATCTGACGGCGAATTTGTTCACAACGGGATTTAACCGCCGCTTCGTTGCCTTCGGCAACAATGGTGGTATTGTCCTTAGTAATGGTAATGCGGCGAGCTTTACCCAACATATCCAGTTTAGTGCTTTCCAGCTTCAGACCCGCATCTTCAGTAATTACTTGACCACCGGTGAGAACCGCGATATCTTCTAACATAGCTTTCCGGCGATCGCCAAATCCAGGAGCTTTAACTGCCGCCACATTGAGGACACCCCGTAAACGGTTCACCACCAAAGTGGCTAACGCTTCTTTCTCGATGTCTTCAGCCAGAATCATCAAGGGTTTGCCAGCGCGGGCAACCTGTTCCAGGACGGGAACTAAATCTTGAACCAGATTGATTTTCTTATCGGTTAACAGAATTAAGGGTTCTTCTAGAACCGCTTCCATCCGTTCGGTGTCGGTGGCGAAGTAAGGGGAAATATACCCTTTATCAAACCGCATCCCTTCGGTAATTTCCAGTTCAGTGGTCATGGACTTGCCTTCTTCAAGGGAAATTACCCCTTCTTTGCCCACTTTATCCATGGCATCGGCAATCATCTGACCCACTTCTTCGTCATTTCCTGCTGAGATTGAGCCGACTTGAGCAATGGCTTTAGAATCTTCTACAGGGCGGGCGTGTTCTGCAATTTTTTCAACTAAGAAATTAGTCGCTTTATCAATTCCCCGCTTCAGTTCAATGGGGTTAGCGCCGGCTGCAACGTTGCGTAAGCCTTCTTTAACAATCGCGTGAGCTAAAACTGTAGCTGTGGTGGTTCCGTCTCCGGCTGCATCATTGGTTTTAGAAGCCGCTTGACGAATCAGAGCAACCCCAGTATTCTCAACATTATCTTCTAGTTCAATTTCTTTGGCAATGGTGACCCCATCATTAATGATTTGAGGGGCACCAAATTTCTTTTCGAGTACGACGTTGCGACCCTTGGGGCCGAGGGTGACGGCTACGGACTCGGCAAGGATGTCCATTCCCTTTTCCAAGGCACGACGAGCATTTTCGTTGTAAATGATGCGCTTAGCCATAGTTCTGTTTTGTCCTGAATCGTGAAGGGTGTGTAGTGAATGACTTCCGTGGAGAAGTCTCAACAATGGAAAAAAATAAAAGCTGCAAATACCGCCGGCTAATGGCTGCTAGCTAACAACGGCTAAAATATCTTTTTCAGCGAGTAGGATATATTCTTCGCTGCCAAGTTTAATATCAGTCCCAGCATATTTGGAGTAAAGCACTTTGTCGCCGACTTTAACATCGAGTTCAGCGCGAGAACCATCATCGTTGCGTTTTCCGGGACCGACGGCAACAATTTCACCAACTTGGGGCTTTTCTTTAGCCGCATCGGGTAGTAAAATTCCACCGGCTGTTTTTTCTTCAGATTCGCTAACTTTGATAAAAACGCGATCGCCTAAAGGTTGTACAGTTGAAACACTTAGAGATACAGCAGCCATAGGGCAAACCTCCTCATTGATAGCTTGAACAAATTGGGAGTGATTGCAGCAATTCCCCTCTGATTACCTTAACGTTTCCCTGTTGGGCTACAGGTTGATCGGGAGAATTAGCACTCTTAACTCCTGAGTGCTAATTTAGCGAACAGATGAATCCAATTGCAACAGCTCGATTAGTACGGGTTCCCGAACTGATCGCTTTAGGGTAAACTCAGGTATGAGTCGTTGGTTATTTGTCATTCGTTATTGGTTGTTGGTCAAAGTCCATGCATCTTTGAATATCAGTCTAGTCCACTAAAACTTGTTATCACCCATAGCCAGTAGCGGTTGTCTTCGCCTTCACCTCCAGCAACTCACGTCACACAAGTGTGCATGAGAAATTTACTGAGTGGAATTCATGGTAGGACTCCGCAGTCAAAACTCAGAACAAATGACGAATAACGAATGACGAACGACAAACAACAAATGATCCATGACCAATAACCATCTTTCTGACCCCCCTCAATATTGTCCGGCGCAAACGGCGATTAAAGCCTTAAGTTTAGATCAAATCCAGCGTCATATTTTGATTTGCGCGGATCAAACCCAACCTAAATGCTGTTCCAAAGATGTGGGTTTAGAAGCCTGGAATTATCTCAAACAGCGGTTAAAAGAATTAAACCTGGATAAACCTACCGAAGAACAGCCCAGTTGTGTGTTTCGCACCAAAGCCAATTGTTTACGAGTCTGTTGTGATGGCCCGATTTTAGTGGTGTATCCCGATGGGGTTTGGTATCATTCAGCAACCATACCTGTGATTGAGCGGATTATTCAAGAACATCTGTTGGGGAACACAGTAGTAGAAGAGTATGCCATCTTGCAACGTCCTTTACCGACGATCAATCCTTAATCTTAACTCTTTGAGCGGGAAGTCCCTCACGTCCCGTGACGGGATGATAGCGAAACAGCGTTTTTTATGCCATAATATTATCATGAAAGCTAATTTTATGTAAATGTTGAGAGCAAGTAAATTCCGAATCTATCCAAACCCCGAGCAGAAAAGACATCTAGCTCAAAGTTTTGGGTGTTGCCGCTTGGCTTGGAACTATGCTCTCAATCTAACTAACGAGACTTATAAGGCTACTGGAAAAGGATTAAGTAGGTTTGCTATTCAAAAAGAGATAACAGCCCTAAAGAAACAGCATGAATGGTTGAAAGAGCCTTATTCTCAATGCTTGCAAGTAGTAGCTTTGAATTTATCTAGCGCTTTTGTCAACTTCTTTGAAGGAAGAGGAAAGTTTCCTAGATTCAAGTCCAAACATAGAAAGCAGTCTATTAGTTACCCTCAAAATGTCACGATAAAAGAGAACGGGATTAAGTTCCCTAAGATGGGAATAGTAGCCGCTAAGCTACACCGACCCGTTGAAGGGAAAATTAAAACAGTCACGATTTCTCAGAACTGTAAGGGTCAATATTTTGCTTCAGTGTTAGTTGATGATGGCAAGGATTTACCAACACAATCTACAGAAGGGAAAGCCATTGGAATAGATTTAGGGTTAACCCACTTTGCAATTACCAGTGATGGTTCTAAATTTGATAATCCCAGATGGTTTCACCGACATGAACAGAATCTAGCTCAAAAGCAAAAAAGGCTTTCTCGCAGACAAAAAGGGTCGAATAACCGAAACAAAACACGGAAGCAGGTCGCGTCAATTCACAATAAAATTGCTCGATGCCGGGAAGATTTTCTACACAAGCTATCACGCAAGATAGTAGACGAAAACCAAGTCATAGTAATAGAAGATTTAGCCGTTAAAAACATGGTCAAGAATCATAACTTAGCCAAAGCAATTAGTAGCGTAGGCTGGGGAATGTTTTGTACTATGCTCAAATACAAGGCAGAAGAACTCGGGAAAGTGTATCAAGAAATTAATCGATTTTTTCCCAGTTCTAAGACCTGTAATCATTGCCTCAATCAAGTCGGTTCACTCCCTCTAAAAATCAGAAGTTGGACGTGTGAATCGTGTAGCACGGTGCATGATAGAGATATCAATGCAGCGCTCAATATTAGAGATGAGGGATTGCGTATATTAGCCTCAGGAACTGGGGTGGTCGCCTATTGTCCAGATGTTAGCCGTGGAAGTGGAGGACGCAAGAAGTCCACTACTGCGCTCTCTGCTGAATAGGAAGCCCGCGACTCTGTCGCCGGGTAGTTCACTGTTTGATATAATCCCTGTAATTTAGGTAAAATTGATAACAATGTAATTAATAAACGAATAGACATCTCAAGCTATATCTATTTATACCGATGAAAAAAAACCGTCAAACCCTTCTCCCCATCTTAAGCTCTCCCCAGCTCCCAGTCCGGCTTAATCCCCAAATGAACGACGTGAAAACTGAGATCGGAGTATTGGCCCACCTCACTTATTGTTAATTAGATTAGTCGATCAATGGATTGATTAATACACTGAGTGCTTTGTCAAAGCAGCAAATTTTAGTGACCCTTCTGGGTATCCTAAAGCTACGAAAGTCAGTATCCTTTCGGAGATTGGCTCGGAGGTAGATAACCCCGCCCTACCTTTTGCCTTAATTAAACTACTATGAAAGTAATGATTGTTTAAACTTGCGGGATTTGTTCAACGGACTATCAAAATGAAAGAACTCAATGATGGAGAGCAACGGCGGCTGATGCTAGTCGATGACGACCCTAACCTGATTTTACTCGTTCGGGATTACTTAGAATTTCGGGGCTACGAAGTGATTACCGCTGAAAATGGGGTAGAAGCGCTCAAGCTACTCCAAAACAATGATGTACCTGACTTGATTATCTGTGACATCATGATGCCGGAAATGGACGGCTACACTTTGGTGAAGATCATTCGAGATGACCCTCAGACGAATTGGATTCCTGTCTTGTTCCTCTCCGCGAAAGGTCAAAGTCAAGATAAAGTTAAAGGTTTAAATACAGGGGCAGATGTTTATATTGTCAAGCCATTTGAACCGGAAGAACTGGTGGCGCAAGTCGAATCTTCCCTCAGACAAGCTTCTCGTCTGATTACCCGGCCCAAGAGTGGGATGGAGGGAAATCCGGTGATTCAAGTCCGTCGGGACGTGGAACTGACCCCGACAGAACTCAAAGTGGTTCAGTTAGTAGCTCAAGGAATGGCAAACCGAGAAATTGCCAAAATTATGAAAGTCAGCCAACGCACAATTGAAAGCCACGTCAGCAATATGTTAAGCAAAACAGGCCTTCATAACCGCACTGAACTTGCACGTTGGGCAATGGAAAGTCAAAAAGCTTAATCCAGATTACTGGAAGAGAATAAGTTGTTTAGATCAGGGTCAGAAAACAGTATACTAGAGTTAAATCATATTGTACTCAATATTATTATCGAAAGGTACGAAACCCTAAGCACTCAACTTCTCTAATTCTCTCTCTCTACCTCGGTGAGAGGATGATTGGTCGAAAGAGAGGGTGTGGATTAGGTATTTTAGCTCAATAAAGCCTTAGAATCAACTCCTAACTGGGGAGATTTGAATCTAATGGGAATCAGTGTTTTTTTAGGCACTTTTTGAGGTTAACATTGAAAAAAATCCTTAAGGGAATTCATTACACCCACTTCTTATTAAGCTGAATTCAGGTTAATTATCAACTCAACTGGGGTAAATTTTTTACCTGATGCCTTCACTTGTCAAATTATCAAAACAATGGAATTAACCGAGTCCTTAAATTCTCAATTATTTTTTTTAAATAGCTTGTCAATCAGAATAAATGCTTAACTGTCTTTTCTGGAAGAAAAAGCAGTGGGGATCAAGGACGAATGCAATTCATTATATAACTCATTTCAACAGATTAACCGATCAAAAATGCTAAAATGAAGCTTTAGATTAAATTCATTATCTACAAATAATTAGGTTATAAGTTTCTATGTCTAATGTTAGAAACCGTCTGTCTATCTTTGTAGACGGTAACAATATGTTCTACGCTCAACAAAAGAATGGTTGGTTTTTCGATCCCAAGCGAGTGCTGTCCTATTTTCGAGAAGAACAGCCGGGCATTATTTTAGTCAATGCCTTTTGGTATACCGGTCTGAAAGATCCGCAAGACCAACGGGGATTTAGAGATGCTTTAATTAGTTTAGGTTATACAGTGCGGACAAAAACCCTGAAAGAATATTATGATGATAGTTCAGGACGGTATTCGCAAAAAGCCAATCTCGATATTGAAATCGTTGTGGATATGTTTAATACCGTCGATCAATATGACCGGGTGGTTTTGTTTAGTGGGGATGGGGATTTTGAGCGAGCCATTGAGTTGTTGCGTTCTAAGAATACTCATATTACAGTCGTATCAACTGAAGGGATGATTGCTCGGGAACTCCGCAATGCCACTGACCGATATATTGATTTAAATGATATTCGAGACAGTATAGAAAAAGTAGAATTCTAACATGATGTTCCCTCGGTCTCAAAAATTAATCCTCAAACTCCGGCAATGGAGCACCATCCGCGCCGGCGGTATCATTCTGCTGCGAGACTCAATCCAGTTTGATTTAAAACTCGTTTCATTCGCAACATTTTATTGATATTGGAGGTTTTCTGACGATGACGATTCAGCCGAATCCAGACCGAATTATTATTTTTGATACCACCTTGCGGGATGGGGAACAATGCCCTGGTGCGACTCTGAATGTCGAGGAAAAGGTGGTGATTGCTCGGCAATTGGCTCGTTTGAACGTGAATGTGATTGAAGCCGGATTTGCCATTGCCAGTCAGGGAGACTTTGAGGCGATTCATCGCATTGCTGAAACCGTGGGAACTGAACAAGGGCCAACCATCTGTAGTTTAGCGCGGGCGGTGAAAAAAGATATTGAAGCCGCTGCCAACGCCCTTAAACCTGCCGCCAATCAACGGATTCATACCTTTATTGCTACCTCAGATATCCATTTACAACATAAACTGCGTAAAACCCGCGCGGAAGTGTTGGAGATTGCGGGAGAAATGGTGGCCTATGCTAAATCCTTTGTCGAAGATATCGAATTTTCCCCAGAAGATGCCGGACGGTCTGACCCAGAATTTCTCTATCAAGTGTTAGAACGGGCGATTGCAGCGGGCGCAACAACGGTTAACATTCCGGATACGGTAGGTTATACGACTCCGGCTGAATTTGGGGCGTTAATTCGCGGCATTAAAGAAAATGTCCCTAACATCGACCAAGCCATTATCTCCGTTCATGGTCATAATGACCTCGGCTTAGCCGTTGCCAACTTCCTAGAAGCGGTGAAAAACGGAGCGCGTCAACTCGAATGTACCATTAACGGTATTGGGGAAAGAGCTGGCAATGCAGCCTTAGAAGAGTTAGTGATGGCGTTGCACGTGCGGCGACAATATTACAATCCGTTCTTTGGCCGTCCGGCAGACTCAGAAGAACCCTTGACCCAAATTAACACCCGCGAGATTTACAAGACCTCTCGTTTAGTGTCTAATTTAACCGGGATGTTGGTACAGCCCAATAAAGCCATTGTGGGGGCTAATGCTTTTGCTCATGAGTCTGGTATTCACCAAGATGGAGTACTGAAAAATAAGCTCACATACGAAATTATGGACGCTCAGTCCATTGGGTTAAAAGATAATCAAATTGTCTTGGGTAAACATTCCGGCCGTCATGCCTTCTACACCCGCTTACAAGAACTGGGATTTGAGTTATCTGACCACGAAATTAACAAAGCCTTTATTCGGTTTAAAGACTTAGCCGATAAGAAAAAAGAAGTCACCGACTGGGATTTAGAGGCGATTGTGAATGATGAAATCCGCCAAGTCCCTGAACTGTTCCGTTTGGAATGGGTGCAGGTGTCCTGTGGTGACCATTCTCGGCCTACGGCAACGGTGACGTTACGCACGCCCACAGGTGAGGAATTAACCGATGCTGCCATTGGTACTGGGCCAGTGGATGCGGTTTACAAGGCAATTAACCGGGTGGCAAATGTTCCCAATGAGTTGATTGAATTCTCTGTGCAGTCGGTGACAGCGGGGATTGATGCCATCGGGGAAGTCACTATTCGCCTGCGTCAGGAAGGTCGGGTCTTTTCCGGTCATGCTGCTAATACCGACATTATTGTGGCTTCTGCTCAAGCTTATGTTAATGCCCTCAATCGCTTGTATGCAGCGCAACAGTCTCAAAAACAAGAAGTGATGGTTTAACACCCCTGTTAAAGCCTGACTGCTGTCGGGGTGAGGTTACCTTGCCCCGACTCCCTACAACCGATTGCCTAACTATTACTTGATTTTGACCTATCAGCCCTCAATGAAGACTTTGGGTTTGAATTCCGACCCATTCTATCTGATGTTACCCTGAAAAACTCAACTTAATATCCTATATTTTTGCAGAGATGCTGTTGACAACATCTCTACGGTTGATCTTAAAAGCGGTCAATTATAGCAGTGAGCGCTAATTTGTTTACAGTTTACAGCTTGGGTGCGTCACTGACGCACCCGACAATCTGATAATCTGTCAATAGATTAACGAGCAGCGCTATACAACAAATTTTAAACAGGATTCATGACTGTTTCAGTCAAATTCGGAGAAAGATAATGGGAAACAGTTTCTAAATGTTTCTGACTGTAATTCAATAAAGCAGCAATTCCGACTCCATCTTCTAAGTTGGGCATGGCTTGCCGACAATGGGGACAATACCAATAGACTTGAGCGTCATGTAGATGAATATGACGCAGCATTGGGGTTGAGCAACAAGGACAATTATTCATGGCTATTTCTTAAAGTAATTTGTATTTTGACATAATTGAATTCAGTTGACGGTCTTAAAAAGAGATCAAAATGTATTTTTTGTTGTTCAATTAATTATGATTATAGGGGATAAATTTCCTCTCGTTCAATGCTTCAGTTGTTCTGATCGTTGAGCTGAACTCGATCTTTAAAAACTTCTTGAATCAAAAGATATTCCGGTTCTGAACAATTCAGAAATAAAGCCATTTCTGCTGCTGCATTGATTTTCAGTTTTCCCTCAGCCGTGAAGTCAAAATCTTGCTGAGGAATCAATCCCTGTTGATTTAAGGTTGACATGACTAAATGTTGAGCCAAGCTGACTAAATCGAGTTCTGGCATCAGATCATCAGGATGTTGTAAAACCCAATCATAAGCTTCTCGGTCTATCTCAGCTAACTGATTAACAGCTTCCGTTAAAACCGCTTCAATATCTGTTGGACTTGGTAATGTATTCAAAAAGTTTTTTAACGCTTTCAGTTGGTCTTTATTTTGAATTTGGAGAACATCTGTGGCAATTTCCACATAGAGTTGATATTTTTCCACATCTAACCAAGATTTTCCTTCTCTGGGTTGAGTCAATGGGGTTGAGTCGTGATTTAACTTAGAGGTTAATGGGTTAGAAGAATTTAAACTCCTTGGAGATTTTGATAATTTATCTGGTACAAAAACTGTCCAAACCATAATTAAAGGTTGTTCTACTGAATCTTACTGTCGCTACCCCAACACATTAGCCAATCATTGTGAGGATTTTGTGAGGAAGTGATTCTGACTTTACTGACGGGGTTTGGAGTTTAAAGGATGTGAGACGACTGTTCTCAGAGATTGAATGGTATTAACAGTATGTTCTGCGACTTGGTTGATTTCTTCCATTGTATTAAAGCGACCCATGCCAAATCTGACTGAGGCATAGGCTAAGGCTTCACTACGACCGATGGCTTTTAAGACATGAGAGGGTTCAATTTTAACGGAGGTACAAGCTGAACCTGAAGACACAGCCATCACCGGTTGTAAGCCTAATAATAAGGCTTGACCATCGACTCCAGCCACACTAATATTTAAATTTCCTGCTAATCGTTGAGTGGGATGACCATTGAGATAAATATCATCTACAGTTTTTAGTTTTTCCCATAGCGTTTGTCGTAGGTTGAGTAATCGTTGATTTTCAGATTCAAGTTGAGATAATGCCAGTTTTACAGCTTCAGCAAATCCGACAATTTGAGGGGTATATAATGTACCGGAACGAAACCCCCGTTCATGTCCACCCCCTTGAATTTGGGCGGCTAATTTCACCCTGGGATAGCGACGACGAACATATAACGCACCAATCCCTTTTGGCCCGTAAATTTTATGGGCTGTGATTGACATTAAATCAATATTCATGGTGTTAACATCTAAGGGGATTTTACCAATCGCTTGGGCAGCATCCGTATGAAATAAAATTTGGTGTTCACGACAAGTTTCTCCAATTTCTTCTAAGGGTTGTAAGACTCCAATTTCATTATTAGCAGCCATCACAGACACTAATATTGTATCGGGACGAATCGCTTTTTTGACTTCTAATAAGTCAATTAACCCATCTGCTTGAACGGGAAGAATTGTAATTTCAAAGCCTAACTGTTTTAAATAATAACACGGATCAAGAACCGCATTATGTTCGGTTGCTACGGTAATAATGTGACGACCTTTATTAAAATAAGCTTCAGCTACCCCTTTAATTGCCAGGTTATTGGCTTCGGTTGCCCCACTGGTAAAAATGATTTCTTCGGGACTCGCCTGTATCGCTTTAGCCAGTTGTTCTCTAGCTTTTTTAACAGCAGCTTCGGCTTCCCATCCATACAAATGATTGACACTGGCGGGATTGCCAAAGTGCTCCGTAAAATAGGGTAGCATGGCTTCTAAAACCCTTTGATCGACTGGGGTTGTGGCGTGACAATCAAGATAAATGGGACGATGAGACATAATCAATAGCAAAAAGATTTTATCAGGTTTAATGGAAAGAAATAGTTACTATTATTCTAGAAAACTCAATGTTTTTTTAAGAATTTATCAATCAGCCTAAGAACAATTTAAACAGGGGGGATTTCAACCCCATCTATTCTGGTTTTTATCACTAATCCCTAGAATAAGGTCTATTATAATAGATCAAAATTAACTGCACATTGTAAATTATTCTATGACAGCAACTTTAACTGCTCGTGAGGTTTTTCGCAAAGCCTACGAACACCGTTATACTTGGGATGCCAATTTCCCTGGCTACACCGCAGATGTGGAAATTAAGCAAGGAGATGAAGTTTACACTTGCCAGATTCGGATTAATCCCGATTTGACCCCAGAGGTGATGGGCATTGACAACGAAGATGTTCAGCAAGATGTCTATACTCAACTGCGGGATATTATTACTCACCGTAAACGGGGTTCTTTTGACCAAGCCCACGGTAAAAATAGCTTCAGTTTCGGGGAAACCGATGACACAGGGGCAACGGAAATCCTCGTAGAAGGAGATGCCATGGGATCAAATTATAAAATCCGAGGTGAGGAAATTTGTCTCGTCAGTCGGGTCATGGGTCGGATGGCGTTTGTGATTAATACCCATAAAAGCCTTGATACGGGAGAAGGCTACGTTGCTAGCGAGTATGATGCGGTTTTCCGCAATCCTCAAACTGATGAAGTGATCAAGGTGTTGGAATTTCAGGATACCTTTGAGAAAGTTGGGGATTATTACATTATGACCCATCAAGTTGTTCAGGAGAAGGCAGATGGGAAAGTCACCACCACCGAGTACAATTTCTCCAATATCACACTCCTGTAACCTCCCTCAATCCTCAGCAACTAGCGCTAGGATAAAGGAGAGTTTAAATCATGATTGAAAATCCATTAAAGGCTGAATTATGACAACACTAGCACTGACTCCGGAAAACGTAGAAGAGGTTCTTGATGAACTCCGCCCCTATTTAATGGCTGATGGCGGCAACGTTGAAGTGGTTGAACTCGATGGCCCGATTGTTCGCCTGCGTCTGCAAGGGGCTTGTGGGTCTTGCCCCAGTTCAACCATGACTTTGAAAATGGGAATTGAACGTCGTTTACGGGAAAGAATTCCTGAAATTGCTGAAGTTGAAGCCGTAGCATAAACGTTTAAGCTAGATTGGGACAACTGCGATCTTTTTCTGATTGAATGTTGTCCCAATTTTAGGTAAAAAATGTTAAGTTTAACCGATTTTCTTAAGTTGTTTTCCTAGTCCTAAAACGGCTAACATTCCTAAAATAACATTGGGTTCGGGAACGGTTTGAGGGGGTTGAGAGGTCAGGTTCACGCTGACTAGAGGAGGATTATTACTTGCCTGCGCGATCGCACCTGCTTCGATTTGTGTTAAAAATCTTAAGTTGGCGCGATCTGAGTATTCAAAAGTAAAAAAGTAAGCTAAATCTTCCCTTAAAACAATTTTTTCGAGGAGACAGGAATCACCCTCTGGAGTGGCACAAAAGGGTGAATTAGGAATATCAGTTCCAAACGTTTCTTGTTTTTCAAATAAGAAATTAAAACTCAGGGAATTCAGATCTAATTCAAAGTTAAAGATATCATTGAATGATAGCAGGTTAATCAAACTTAAGTTGTCTACAACAATATCGGCTGAAAATTGACTTAATTCAGATTGAGACAAGATGCCATTATCATCTAAGTCATTGCCTCCAAAGTTTCCAAAGATTAAGTTCTCCTCTCTGGCATTCCCACTGCCAAACTGACTGATTTCAAAAGTACCTGTCAGGGTTGTCGCAAGAGTTGCTGTTTCAGCGATCGCTAACAACACCATTGTACTCAAAGCTGTGCTTGAAAGTTTCGATAAATTATTCCAAGTGATATTCATTTTAATTACTCCTGTGAACGTGTGACGAAGCGAAGGATGAAAAAACTCTGAATAAAAATGGGTTGGGTTGAACTCATCTGATGGAGAAGAAAATTCTATTTGAAAGTTATTATAGTTCTTGAGGTGTCAATCTCTCTTTGGTGAGATAATATGTGATGAATCTCAGATTGATCTAGTCCTCAAAAAAGAATGAATGATGACAAAGATAATAAAACTTTATATTCGTTTCATAGACAATTCAGATGCTGCATCGCTTGCTTGTTACCCAGTTGACTTCAATCCTCAGATGATTTGATCAGACTAAAGCTGCTGAAAAATCAGGATGTATGTAAAGATGGATATACGATAGAGGATTTTTTATCAAGTTTTATAACAGTTTACGGATTCTTAACCTAATCTTGAAGTTGAAGCTTTATCCTTATAAGTAATCATCTTCTTTATGAAAGTTGATGATCGACGTACCCCCAAGAGAGGTCGCCCCTATGTCTTCAGTTTATCTGCTCCTAACTCTGTTTGCCATTTGTTCCATTTGGATGGCGACACAAACTTCAGAAGATATTCCTTTTGTTTTAGCGGGATTAACCGGTTTAGCTTGCTTCATTTGGAGTTTTGCATACGTTCATTGGAGCATCCAAATCATTGTTGTTTTAGCGTTATACCGTTTATATAAGTTTTACCTACCGGAAGAAACACTATAGTTAATGATTCGCTTCGCATTGAGGTTAGGTTTAGGGCAGGAAAGAAAAACGTTTGATAACTTTATTCCTGCCTTTCAGTCAGTTTTAGTGTTAAATTGATTCTCATCCCGTGATACTTTTTTAATCCTGAAAGAAAGCAGTATGAAATAAAGGGAGTAATTAAAACTGTCACCATTAGTAAAAATAAGTGTAATCAATATTATGCTTCGATTCTGTTTGAGGATGATAAAGAGATTCCCAATCCTTCTTCTGAAGGAAAGGCGATTGGATTGGATATGGGGTTAAATGATTTCTGTATCACTTCAGATGGTAGTAAGTTTTTCAACCCTAAATGGTTGAAAAAGCATGAACGCAATCTTAGGATTAAACAGAAGTCATTATCTCGTAAAAAGAAAGATTCAAGTCATCGAACTAAAACTAGACTTAAAGTAGCTAAAGTTCACAATAAAATTACTCGATGTCGTGAGGATTTTCACCATAAGCTATCACGCAGGATAGTTAATTAAAATCAAGTTATTGTCTGTGAAAATCTAAATATAAAAGGCATGGTTAAAAACCACTGTTTAGCGCCAGCTATTTCTCAAGTCGGATGGGGTCAGTTCCAGACCATGCTTTCCTATAAAGCAGAACAGGAAGGGAAAATCTATTTAGAAATTGATAGATTTTTCCCTTCTTCAAAAACTTGTAATCACTGCTTAAACGTGGTTGATAGCTTACCTTTAGATGTTCGACAATGGACTTGTAATCATTGTCAAACAAAGCACGACCGAGATATCAACGCTGCAAAAAATATTAGAGATGAAGGACTGCGAATTTTGTCATTAGGGACTAGCGAGTCAGCCTGTTGTCCAGATGTCAGACGCAACAGTGGAGGACGCAAGAAATTTACTATTGCGCTTTCTGTTGGACAGGAAGCTCCGACAAGCCGCGCGTAGCGGGTCGGAGTAGTTCACGGGCTGTCAACGCTGTGTTTTTGAAAAGCAATATGACTGGGTCTTCTGCTTAAAAATCTGGTGAGCGATTTCTCGCCCATTTTAACCATTGGCAGATCGAGCGGTAAATTCCCAGGGATTTCAATCCAGGGGCTTGAACTTGAATTAAACTTTGTACCGACTGTAACGCCGCATATTGTAAGCCTAAAAAGCTATCAACCGGCGCATAGAGGCCCCCTAGAGTGATTGCCCCTGCGCCATACATCCGACCTCGAATTTGGGGTTGATCGGGCTGAGAAGGGGATTTCTGCCCGCTAGAGAGAGGGGTGGTCAAGGACCGCATCTCAGCCAATTCAAAATCGGGCTGAACACTCAAACGTCCCAGGGGATTGAGGGGGAGATTATAATGGGTGACTAAATCCTTTAACAGGGGGCTGGCTTGAATATCCGCATCTAACCCTGTGGCATCAATAATAAAGTCGGCGCTGAGGCGCAGTTGGGCATCAATGCCATATTCTCGAATCAACGTTAAAGTATTCTGATGGGGATGGGGTTCAACCGATTCAACCGTACCAAAAATAATCCGATACCACCCTTGTTGTAAGCCTTGATTGACAATATGCCGCCAGTCTGACCGTTCTGCGGTCGTGGTTCCCCCCCAAGCTTGCAACAGTTGCAGTCGTTTTGTGGTACTCGCCTGTTCGAGTCGGTATTTGAGTTCCCCGCCCCAACAGGCTTTAGGCCAGTTAAACGGCTGAAATTCAAAGTGATTTTCCACCCGTCGTTGGGCGGAACTGAAGCGATGGCCTTCGGCTTTAGGCGATCGCATTAAATGGACAATTTCAATAGAATGATTATATTGCCTAGCTTCGTACAGTCGTTGCAGAATCCGGGAGGCTACAATTCCCCGTCCCCGCAACACTACTGTTCCCCCTTGTTGTTCCAGGTGATCGTAAACGTGTTGATGATTTTCGTAAGCATTAACAACAGACTTAAAATCTTTCGTTTTATCCCGATAGGCTTGTAAATCAGGTAAAAATTGAATCGCGGGATAACCTGTTGCGAGGTGAATATATTGAGCAATTAAAAAGCCATGTTCTCGGTGTTGGGTACTGGATCGCGAATAAGCGATCGCATAGCGTCCATCGTTAGTTTTGCGAATTCCCCGCACCCGGCCATATTGATAAATTTTATCCCAACCGATGCGTTGAGCTTCTCGGTCAATCGCGGCAAACACATCCTGAGATCGTGGGGTATAAGTGGGGGCAAATGTCGGTTCTGCAAACACTTGCCACAGTAACTTTAACGCCGTTGCCCACTGTTTTTTCTGTAAAACGGTCCACGCTTCTCGCCCAGCATAACCGGGCCATCCCCACAGATTATCTGGACAAGAATCCGAATTGGATCGCAACCGTTCATGGGGAGGAATTTGAGAATTTTCACACAGGCGTTGATAGCGGCCATAGGGTTTACTTTCTAGTCCTAAAGCAATAATCTGATCCGGCTTAACCCCACAAATTCGCAACACATCCACCCATATAAAACTACCTAACCCCGCCCCAATCGTGAGATAATCCACTTCATGGATGGGTAAGCCTGTCTCATTTAAGGTCTGTCGAGATAATTGAAAGGCATGACGAAATTCAGGAGGGGGAAAGCCATACCGAACCTTAGGAACTGCAGAGGGTCCAGGAACCTGCGGATCGGGTAAATTTGTATTGGGATTGAAAAAAATGCTGGAATTTGAGGAAGAGGTATTAAAGTTTGTGGTCTGAGTCACAATGGAGATCGTCACTTTGTAGCGATCTATTTGTACCGTATCTCCATCAGCTAAAATTGTCCGAGTTTGGCGAATTCCGTTAATTAAGGTACCGTTGCGACTGCCAATATCCGTCAACACCAGATTTTGCTTTTCCTGAGTAATCATGGCATGGAAGCGAGAAACGCGACCGCCTTGGAAGACAATCCGAGAAGTGCGATCACCATCAATGGCCGCAGGCATTCGGTCAAAGGATCGTCCAAAAGTGATGGGCGGCGTTAAAACAGGAGTACGCCAGTCACCGGTTGCAGGATCTTGCCAACTGAGACGGATTTGCATGATTGACGCTACTCTAGACGGGATTGTCTGGACTGAGAACAATACTCTCGGCGGCTGCGAGAGTTGTTCCACACCATTGACAGCTTAACTCTAACTGATCAAAGGAACAAATGTGATGACAGTGAGGACAGCGTAAGCCATATTGGATTGGGGTTGAACTGGGTAGCGATCCCAAAGGTGGAACAGTTTCATGAGGGGATATCAGCAGTGTCGGGGGTACAGTGGTCGATGAGGTGATAATAGACATCACTTGTAGGGGTTGTTGTCCTAACATCAGTTGACTTCCCTGCTTCAGTGACATTTCCCCAGAGATCAGCGGGTGTCCATCAATCTGGGGAGGGTTAGCAGTTCTCAGATTGCGAACACAAAATTGATCGGCCAATGGATCAAAAAAAATCTCAATATGTAGTCCAGAAACGGTGGGATGAGATAAGACTAACTCACAACGATTGGGATCGCGTCCAATGCGGATATTAACCGGATCTTGACGAGAGGGAGACTGAGAGATTTTAAATGAATGGGATTGACCGGATTCTATCCAGACTAATGTGAGTTCTTTCATCGGGCAAGATCTGAGTAAAGAACTTATTCATCTGCACTATCGGGAGATCAGGAACACCAAATGACCCAAAGATTATCCTTAATTCCCATTGTATGAAACCCATTCCCGGAATGGCAATACATCATTAGGCAACAGGATAATGGGCTTTCCCTACTTCCTACATCCCACACCCCATTACCTTCTTTTAAGAGTAAAACCACAAATATAGAGTGATCGTATTCTGGCAATCTGTTTTATAATCCATAAAAGAACTAATTTTATATATATTTGAATTGAGATGAAAAAATTATTAGTTACGGGAGCTAGTGGTTTTTTGGGTTGGAATATTTGTCAGGTAGCTCAACCAAAATGGCAAGTTTATGGAACTTATTCTTCTCACCCAATTGATGATCCAGGAATAGATTTTATCAAAGTTGATTTAACGGATTTTCAAGCGCTTAAATCATTATTTGAAATCGTTCAACCGACAGCAGTCATTCATGCAGCCGCTCAATCTAAACCCAATTTTTGTCAACAGTATCCTGAACAAGCTTATCCCATTAATGTAACAGCGTCCATTAACATTGCTGGACTGTGTGCTGATTTATCCATTCCTTGTGTCTTTACTTCGACTGACTTAGTCTTTGATGGAAAAAATCCTTTTTATCAAGAAATAGATCCCGTTTCACCCATTAGCATTTACGGCGAACAAAAAGTAAAAGCTGAGGAAGAAATGAGGCGGCGTTATCCCCAGACGATTGTCTGCCGAATGCCCTTAATGTTTGGTAAACAATCTCCTGACAGTGACAGTTTTATCCAAGGATTTATTGAAGCTTTAAGAACGGGAAAAGAATTCAACTTATTTATTGATGAATATCGCACACCTGCCAGCGCAGTAACAGCAGCCCAAGGATTATTAATTGCCATAGAAGCCCAAGAAACCCTGCTTCATTTAGGTGGAAAAGAACGAATTTCTCGCTATGATTTTGGTTGCTTAATGGCTGAAGTATTTAATCTCCCTCTCACAGGAATTCATGGCTGTTGTCAACAGGATGTCAAAATGAATGCCCCGCGTCCAGCCGATGTCTCATTAGATAGTTCAAAAGCAATGAATTTGGGGTATAGTCCCTTATCTATTCGAGAGGAATTAGTGGCATTAATAGGTCAAGTTTGATGTCTCAAGTTTTAATATTACTCATTTATTATTTAACACCAACAGTGAACTGATCTCCCCCTCTTCTCCTCTATCCCAGTTTAAGTTAAATTCCCTTAATGGTGGCGTTCACTTCCCCGCTGATCAATACTCATATTCTGGTAATGATGACTGTAGATTTCAGTCTCTATAATCAAATCCGACTCAGAGAAATCAGTTAGAGGTTGAACTTTAGGCTGATGAGATAAAAGATCAACCACACTAATACATATTCCATAAGATTTTCCTGGGATTCTTAAATTAATATCAACAGGATAAGCTAAGTTAGGAGACAGTAAAATAGAGAGTCCACTACCCAAAGCTAAAGTCATTAATCGGTTAATTGTATTCATCATGATGTCACTCAGAATTGATCAAAAGTATAGACCGGGTGATCGTTTCTGAGAGTGTTCTGTACTCCTCAACCCTGTGAAATTTTCACCCTCACTTTGATTAAACCGCAAGAATGTGAAAAAGTTGTGACGATGGGGTGACAAACTGCAAGATCTTTGTCAACAATAGCGAGTGAAGAAAATAAAATGTCTTTCAATGACTTAAACATTAAACCGCAATAGGGCAGTTAAACGGCGCGATCGCAGCGGAAACGCTATAATCAACCTATCCTCATTTTCTAATGCTCTCACCCCTCCTCAACATCAAGATCACAATTACAGAACCCATGACAACAAATTTACTATCCAATAGTGTTGAGTATCAGTGCAAAGAAAATCTTAATCTCTATGATTCACCGCAATGCGATCGACTGGCGACGCAAGCAGCAGCAGGGCGGCATTTACGTCTGCAACAGCAAGACTTAAATGTTGATCGGGATCGCTCAACGGCTATTCGGGTGCAATTGTGCGAAGATGATTATCCAGCTTGGTTAGCGATCGCAGACATGGATCAGATCAAGCCAGCCCCTTGTCCCTATCAACCCCAGGTGATCTCTCCAGAAATCATTCAGCAGCGACTCCCTCAGGTGATTACCTTTACCCATCAAGCCATGAAAACACCGAATCAGTATCTTTGGGGGGGGACTGTCGGGCCAAATTATGACTGTTCTGGATTAATGCAAGCCGCTTTTGCTTCAGTTGGAATTTGGATTCCTCGAGATGCCTATCAACAACAAGCATTTGCTCAAGCTGTCCCTCTATTTGTGGACTCCTTATCCGAAAAAGAGGATGTGATCCGGACGCTTCCAACACGTACACCTGATTACACAAGTGTTAAACCTTATTCTACCTCAAACAATCCGCCAGGAATTGCCCAAGCCAAAGAAAATTCTATAAAAATAGTGCTATCCTATTTACAGCCGGGAGATTTAGTATTTTTTGGGCCAGAAAGCCAAGCTACTCATGTGGGATTGTATTTAGGGGACGGACTGTATATCCACAGTTCTGGAGCCGATCTGGGTCGCAATGGCATAGGAATAGATGTCCTTTCAGAGCAAGGTAACCAAGTCAGCCAAGCTTATTATCAACAGTTACAGGGTGCGGGCCGAATTATTGCTAGCTATTCGCTGTTAAATCTGTCTATATTTTGACATTTTATCAGCAAGTCATGTTTAATTAGAAACTTAATGTTATTTTTCAGGTGACTTCATTGAACTTTGCTCTATTTGTCATTATCTCCTGCCGCTTGCGTATTGTAGATCTCCAACTTGAGCTAAGGTCTTGTTTTTCAAGAAAAATTAAGACTCTCACGAGGTCTAAAACAATAGTGTTGGTGTAGTTAGAGATGATGAAAAAATTTTTATCCCGTATAAAACCGTATGTTCGCTGGATGATTTTAGGGGCAACGCTATTTTTTTTAGTGGGTGCCTTTAAGCAAAACTGGGCTGAAGTATCGAAGATTGAAGTCACCCAAACGGGTTGGGGATTAATTGCATTATCCTTAATTGTTACAATTCTCGCCCATCTTTGGTCAGGGCAGATTTGGCTACTCACTTTAAAAGAGTTTAAACAACCCATCCAAAATCGTTGGGGTCTTCAGGTTTATCTCAAAACCAATATTGCCAAATATCTACCCGGTAATGTTTGGCATTTTTATGGCCGCATTATGACGGTGAATCAAGCTGGGGTATCTATTGGTGCCGCCTCATTAAGTGTGTTGTTAGAACCGTTATTGATGGCATCAGCTGCCTTATTAATTGCATTAGTTAATGCTCAACAAAATCATCTGGCGCTACAATTGATTAGTTTATTCATTGTGTTAGTTGGAGTCCATCCCCGAATTTTAAATCCTGTGATTAAACAATTCAGGAAAATGAAATTAAAGGGGCAAAATCCGCAATTGATTGCTGCCGGAGGATTCAAAATTGATCGCTATCCCCTCAAGCCTTTTTTAGGGCAAATTGGTTTTGTTGTTTTACGGTCTCTGGGATTTATCCTGGCTGTTTTAGCCCTTACTTCAGTTCAGTGGCAACAGATTCCTATACTTTTAAGTTCCTTTAGTTTAGCATGGTTACTGGGATTGATTATACCAGGTGCGCCGGGGGGTATCGGGATTTTTGAGGCTACCGCTTTAACTTTACTGGATCAACAATTTTCTCCTGCAATTCTGCTGAGTGCTGTGGCATTTTACCGACTGGTGAGTGTCTTAGCAGAAGCCTCGGGAGCACTTTATGCAGTCTTTGACGAAAGGTTTTTATCTCCAACATCCATAAAAAGTCCCCTGATGTTTGAACCGCTTCATGCTTCTATGACTACGACTCAAACTTCAACCTCTTTTCGAGAAGAGCAGCTTGCCAAAGCCAGAAAATAATTTATAATAATTTGAGTTGAATTTGCTTGTAAGGATAACCCAGGTTAAGCAAACGCTGGGTTATTTAAAATTAAATTATTTTCAGAGTTGTTGGTAAAAGTTAAGTAACTTTTTAGCCAAAGCAGTATTAGTATACTGTTCCATGACTCGTTGATAACCTTGCTCTCCCAACTCTTTAGCAAGGTTTGGTTTTTCCATAAATTGACGTAAACAATCCTGTAAGATGTCTACATTTTTTTCTGGGAAAATCAGTCCCCCATTGCCAATGACATGAGGAATTTCACCAGAATTAGAACCAATAACAGGTACTTTACAAGCCATGGCTTCAATTAAAACATGACCAAATTGTTCTTTCCAACCGACAGAGGTTAAGGTCTTAAATTTGTAAGTGGTTTCAGAAGGAAGCACCAAGGTATCCATTAAATTAATATAGCGTTGAACTTGATCGTGAGGTACACTTTCAACAAAAATTAATCGGTCTCGGATACCTAATTCAGTTGATTTTTGAATTAATGTTTCTCGGAGTTCTCCCCGTCCGAGTAACACCCATTTCCAAGGTAAATCTTTTAATCCCGCTAATGCTTCAGTTAAGGTTAAAAGTCCTTTTTCTTCAACAAATCTGCCAACAAAACCGACAATAAATTCATCGGCTTTAATGCTTAATTTTTCTCGCAGTTCAGGTTGAGGTGTAGGCTTAAAAAGACGCTCATCTACACCCAATTGAGGCATAATTTCCATTGCCCCTTGATAGCCTCGTTCCCTTAATATTTCTGCGCCATCTTTATTGCCGACGACAATTCCATCTGTATTTTGTAAGTTATATTTTTCTAGAGTAGAAATCGGGAATTTTAACTGATAAGGTAAATTCCACCAAGTAAAAAATAGATTTTTAGCCTTTAAATCCAATAACTTATTTAAGGTAATAAACTCAGCATAAGTAACAGCTTTTGATCCTTGTTCTACCTGAATAATATCTGGCTTAAATTGTTTCAAAAGTGGAATTAAATCCAATCCAAAAGTGAGTAAACCTTGATTATTTTGACTAAAGTTAGAAACCGGAATCACTTTAAAAGAGCCTTCATCAACCCATTCTGAATCAATAATTTTATTTTGTACACCGCCCGGTTTCCAACGCTTAGGCACAACTACCGTCACTTCAATTCCCGGTGATAACTGAGCTAACGCCCGCAGTTTTTCCCGATTCAGATCAACAATATAGGTATGACTAGCAACTAAAATTTTCATGTTTTTTGTAGGGTAGGAGAGGATAAAGTTCAATTGATAAAAAGCTGTATTTTAAGCTAACTCATCTTGTTGAGTATAAATTTGTCCTTGATTCCACAAAGATTTAATCCAAGTCCCAATGGCTTTCAGTAATCCCAGACTATAAAAACAGAATCGCGTTACAATTTTGAGGGGAGAACCACTTTTATTACAAGGAGGATGCCCTAATACATGACAATCAAATAGTTTTCCAAAGAAGCGTAAACATTGCAGGGGCGTTAAATTTTTCAACCCCATAAAAAAGTGATTGTGATAAAAGGTAATTTGATATTGAATAGAACGAGTGCCAATATTATGGCAACCCCCTACAACTTCCCCTAAATGCACCAATTCCGCTTGGGGATCATACCAAATCGTATACCCGGTTTTGCGAATCCCTAAACAGAAATCCGACTCTTCCCGCACTGCACTGCCTTTGTAGCGTTCATCAAAGTGTAAACCATATTGATCAAACAGTTCTCGGCGAAACGACATATTACAACCCCTGGCAGAAATCACCTGTTGCGGTTTAATGGTATGAACCACATCAATGTAATACCAGGCAATACCAGGGTCCATTGCTTCTGGGGGTAAATCTTCAATCTTTAATGCACCGCCAGAGTCCCCCAGTTTCATCCGGTCTAACACCCGGCCAGCAACCGCCCCAATATTTTTCGGGGTTGACTCTCCCGCTTCGATATAATTGCGAGCATGGGCGGCTAAAAAGCCATCGGGTAATTCGACATCATCATCAATAAATAAAATAATATCCCCTTGAGCACGCCGCACGGCATAGTTACGCGCCCCTGGTAAACTAGCCCAATTCACCTGATACCATTGAATTTTTCCTTGAGTTGCCAATTCTTCCAAATAAGCTTGGGTTTGGGGTTCATGGTTTGCGGTTTGATCGACTACAATCACTTCATAGTCTGAATAATCCTGTTTGAGGACATCCACTAACGTATCTCGCAGGGCTTCCTCCCGATTATAGGTGGGAATAATTACAGAAATCGACAATGTCTTCTGTGCAGTGGATAACAATGTTGATGTTTCAGTGTTCATCTTTTCCAGCAATGACCAATAACGAGGGACAATGGACGATTTAACCTCTTGAGTTAGGTTACCCACTTTTGCCGTTTTCTAATTCGGCTTCGGCTTGTAAACGTTTTTGTTCTTGGCGGTCAATATCCGGTAGTCGGTAAATGACTCCGACAAAGTACCAGTAATAAACGGCAACCGGGTCAACATCGAGGGGGTAATAATAGGTGTTGTAGCTAATGATTAACACAAACACCCAAAAGGATGCCCCAAAACTCCGAATATTTTTGTCTTTTACCGAACGATAGGCTTTAAATGTACTGGTGGTAATGGCTGTAACTAAACTTAAAAAGGCAATGGTTCCCAACGGGCCAATTTCATAGATCAATTTCGGATAATAGGTTTCAATCAGTTTTGTCTTACCAAAAGCCCGCGCCGAATTCGTTGCCCGTCCTATTCCTTTGCCAAAAATTCCCTGTTGTCCTTCGGTGGTAAATTCAAACTGTTCCGCAATAAACTCGGTTGGGGGCGAGGCTTGCCAACGACTGACAAAGCTATCAACCCGTTCTTGAACAATTGCAGGGTTGGCAATAATTGCAATGCTTAAAATCACACCCAGTCCAGCCGCAATGGGTACAAATCGTTTTAAGTTTGTCACTTGACCCGTTAAGATTAATAGAATCACGATGACAAGCGGAACCAAAGCTAAAGCAATACGTTGACCCGAAATGACGGCATTGACAAACACTAACGCCATGCCTCCTAAACCAGCCATACGCCACAATGGAGAAGGATCACTAAAAGCCGTTGCAAAGGTAAAAAATGCATTAGAAATTAGGAACCAAGCCCATTGCCAAGGGGCAACAAACGTTCCCGGTAAACGAATCATATTTTGAGAAGGACTAAAGACTAAAGATCCCCCCACTAAACATTTAGCATCAATCGTGGCTTTAAATAAATCATCTCCCGTTAAATGATCGGTTCCCTGACAACGACCTGAGGCTAAAAATTGGTACTGAACCACTCCTAATAAACAGCAGATAATCGCTAATACCAAAGTCATTCGAGTCAGAAACAACAGTTCTTTTTTGCCTTTGATTTGATAGAATGCACAAGGCAATAAGGGAATATAACCCAGTAAGACTTTTAAGCCGAGTATTCCCATGATGATGGGCTTTTCATTAATCTGAACCCCGTTATCAAAGACCGGTTCAGAACTAAACTGTTGAACTCCATTGACTAATAGCAGTGTAATAATACAAAACGTTATTAAAATATAGAGGGGTTGTTTAATAGCCTGGGAAACAATAAAGGGTTTTCGCTTACGTTTCCACTCTTGAAACATGGCATAGAAAGCCGGAAGATAAAAGCCATCTTTAGCAAGTTGAAAGATGATATTTCCCCCACCGATCCAATAAGTGACTGTTCCCGAAAACGGCAGATATATTAGAAATGCCCATAAGCCAGGAGAGGGATAAAGATAGGATAATGCCATGACTAGAATCCCACCTCCCCCAGCGATCGCTAATTTTTCATTTGCCACAAAAAATAAAGCGACACCCATTAAAGCTGCTATTGCAGCAATCCCACCTGCGGTAGAAATAAATTTTTTTAATTCTTTATTAAATTGACGTTTTCGGGCTTTAATTTCCTGTTTACTTAGGGTTAACTTATTTGATTTAGACTTATTTTTAAATTTTTTTGATTTCTTACTCTTTTTTTTTTGGGTGACCATAAGGTAGATATTAGAATAACGGAGAAAGACGAATAATGCCTGAGTGGATTCTATGCCAAATTTTACACCCTGTTTTGATTACTGGTTTTGTCTCAGGGATTACGAGAGACTGATGAATGCATTAAGCAACACTATACAAACTAAATTCATCTTGAAGGGAAGAATCAATCTTTTTGCGATTGATCCAATTAAATGATAGCTTTTCTTCATTACCCGACATATTATCACCTGTTCCGATCACATAAACCGCACCGGGAAAGGATAAAGATTTCATCGGTGTCTTTTGTTTTGCCATTGTTCCTCGAACTTTTTCATGATCCAGATAAAACTTATAGTATCCATACCCTCGATTATATTCCGGATTTTCGGGTAATTTATTCAAGTCATAGCGGATAATATTACAAGTTCCACTAACCCGATAAAAGTTACGTCTTTTAATATAAACACAAGGGCTGCCTTCTATATATTTATATCCCGTATTAATGTACCAACCTGGGCTTAATGGATCTTGCTTAACATATTCAGCCAGCCGTTTACTCACACAATCATCCGCATCAACAATCATTGTATGGGTAGGATTGAAGGATTGAGCTGCAACAAAATCAGCTAATACTTTTCGTCCTTTATCAGTTAAACCTTGAGCTATTTTATGAGGTTGATTACTGGGATAAGGAAAATCGACTTCTAAATAAGTAATCTGAGGATGATCAAAATTAATGATGGGTCTTTCATTACAAACGACAATTGCTTGAAATTCTGGAACCGTTTGATTGCAAATTGATCGAATGCAGCGTTCAAAGAGCTTACAAACTTGTTCCCAGGATTGAGATACTGTTTGACTTTTCAGAGGAATGACAAAAGTTAGCATTTTGATCCGAACTAATGACTGTATCACAATTATAGCAAGACTTAATTATGATTTTTTTGAGTTAAAATATCTAAACTCTTGATTTGACAAGGGATTCCTAAAATTTTAGTGAGTACAATATCCGTATACTTTCTAGATAAATATTTTTTTATACTTAAGTTTGATTGAAAATATCAGTAAATATACGGTAAAGAAATTGAGAAATTCGCTGTATATACAGAGTGATAAAGCATTTAATCCGATCATTTCCCGTTTATCCAGGAGATTGAAGATTAACTTTTTGAGTGGGTTTGGGGGAGCTATAAGTCCCACGCCATAATCTTTAATTTGGCGTTGGGATACATGGACTCCCCCAAGCTATTTTTATGGTACTCAATGTACATAAAAACAGCATCTACCACTGATGCTAACTTGTGGTAAAATATCTACATGATCTTAAACTACGTTTACCGCATTTATCCAGATAGCAATCAAATTGACCTACTCGATGAGTGGTTAGAAACTTGTCGCGTTAGCTATAACTATGCGCTACGAGAGCTAAAAGATTGGATTGCTTCTAGAAAATGTCAAATTGATCGATGTAGTTTGGAATCTGAATACATAATGGCTGCGGATTATCCATTCCCTAGCTACCATCAACAACAAAACAATTTACCAAAAGCTAAAAAAGACTTTCCTAGACTAGCTTCTGTTCCATCTCAAGTTCTTCAAACTAACATTAGAAGATTACATGATGCTTGGGATTTCTTTCAGAAACGAGGATATGGCTTTCCTCGATTCAAGAAATACGGACAGATGAAGTCTTTGTTATTCCCTCAATTCAAAACTAATCCTCTTACTGGTTGGCAGATACAGTTACCTAAGCTGGGTAAAGTACAAATAAATCAACATAGACCAATACCTGATGGATTTGTAATTAAGCAAGTAAGAGTAGTCAAGAAGGCAGTTGGTTGGTTTGCTGTTGTGTCTATTGAATCGGATATTGAGCAACAACGTCCTACCCCTCATGGTCGCTGTATTGGAGTAGATGTTGGCTTAATTTCATACATAGCAACTTCTGACTCTTATACTGAACCTAGACCCTTATTTTTTAAGACAGCGCATCGTCGGCTGAAAGTGCTACAAAAACGTCTGTCGAGAAAAATGAAACGAGGTAAGAACTATGAAAAAGCAAGAATCAAAGTAGCCAAACAACATAACCACATTGCACTCAAGAGAACTGATTATCAGTTCAAACTAGCTCATAGACTATGCGACATGGCAGATACGATTTTTCTCGAAGATTGTGACTTTCGTATCATGGCTAAAGGAATGCTGGGCAAGCATACTATTGATGCTGGTTTTGGACAATTCAGAACGATATTAGAGTATGTAGGCAGAAAAAGAAATGTTTTTGTTGGTCGGGTTGACCACAGAGGAACAAGTCAAACTTGCCCTAATTGTCGCTCTGAAGTCAGAAAAGAACTGTCAGATAGATATCATGTTTGTCATGAATGCGGTTATGGTATCGGAATACAAGTAGATAGAGATATAGCCTCGGCTCAAGAAATTTGTAACCGAGGAGAAGAAACGTATCCAGGGACTCTGGAAAAGCAAGAAATTGCCTCTCAAGTCGTACTGTCGGGGAACTTTGTTCTAGATAAGTGGCGTTTTAGGGGAGGAATGCCCAGTAGCGATATTGGGAAGCCCACGCTATAAAGCGAAGCGCAATTAGCGTTGGGAGGATGTCACAAATTATCACAATTGCAGCTAGGGATCTACACCTCTCTACTCAGTCATCCCCTCACCCGTTAAACTATGGAGGTATTAATTAAGTAACTTCCGTCGCAGAAGCTTGTCACCCATTGCTTCAACGGAAACGCACAGTAGACAAATGATGCAACAAGAAACGATTTTTAGTAAAATTATCCGTCGAGAGGTTTCAGCCGATATTGTTTATGAAGATGATCTGGTTCTAGCCTTCAAGGATATCGCACCGCAAGCACCTGTCCATATCCTGATGATTCCAAAAAAGCCGATCTCTCAGTTAGCAGCGGCAACCTCTGAGGATCATGCTTTACTGGGCCATTTGCTCTTAAAAGCAAAGCAAGTGGCAGAGGAAGCTGGACTTGAGGACGGCTATAGAGTTGTCATCAATAATGGGTCAGATGGTGGCCAAAGTGTGGATCATCTTCATCTTCATATTCTTGGGGGTCGTCAAATGCAATGGCCGCCCGGTTGATCCTTTAAACAGAAGGACACTTGCCGTGGTTTTACCCTGGTCAGTGTCCTCACCTAGAAATTATTAGGATTTTAGAGGGTTAAATCCCTGATCTCAACTAGATCGTGAGAAAATCGCTACTATCAAGATCCGTAGCATTGATACCCACTAAGGTTGCTAAGTTTTCTGGGGTCGCTGTGTACCGAATAATGGTATCAGTACCACTTTGAATAAACTGCAACTCAGAAAAGTTAATGCCTTCCAGCAAGAAATTATCCGTGCCATCATCGTAGTCTAGGATAATATCGTTGCCTTCGCCAGAACGGAATACAAAGCTATCTGCACCATTGTCACCCCGGAGACGGTCAACAGCAGCGCCACCATCGAGGGTATCATTATCATCACCACCAACGAGCAGGTCTGCACCGCTGCCGCCGAGGAGGCTATCTTGACCGGAACCACCCCGCAGGGTATCTTCCCCGCCATCACCGGTCAACGTGTCATTGCCAATACCACCCAGCAAGGAATCAGCCAAATTCCCACCACTGAGTTCATCATCCCCTGCTTGACCATAGAGGGTATCTTCCCCACCGCTGCCAGCAAGTGTATCATTGCCGGCAAAACCGAAAATCTCATCATTGCCACCCAAACCATCGATATTGTCCGCATCAGGACTACCATTGAGAGGAATATCATCGCCACTGGTACCGAGGATGGGATTATTGGGGTTCAAGAAGTCGTTATCGGTGATGTTGACAGTTACATCAGCCACCGTCAAACCATCAAAGTTGGCATCGCTGCTGGTTACTGTATGACTAATTGTGCCGGTGTGGTCTCCTTCAACTAAGGTGTCATCTACTGCAAGAACCGTTACAGTTTGAGGGATATTCCAGTTAGTCTGATCAAACTCAAGGATATTGGGGGTAAACAGACCTTGACCGTCAGTGTCAACGGTAATAATGGTTACGCCAGATGTGGGTTGAGCATCCAGAACCACCGTATAAGTATCCGTTACGCCATCTTCTGAAACATCTGTGCTACCACCGGACTCAGTAATAGTCACTCCGGCTGTATCATTATCGGTGATATTGGCAACCACATCCTCAACAGTTAGACCATCGTATTCAATTGCGCCACTGACTGTATGACTAATGGTGCTAGTGTGATCTCCCTCTACTAAAGTATCATCAACAGCCGTAACGGTTACAGTTTGAGCCACATTCCAGTTGCTGCTATTAAACATCAAAGTTGTGACATTGGTAGTAGACTCACCATCAGTCTCAATTGTCACTGTAACATCATCAGTTGGTTGAGAATCTAATACCACTGAATAAGTGTCTGTATCTCCGTCTTCGGTAATATCAGTACTGTCACTCGTTTCAGTAATAGTTACACCGGGCATAATTCCCGTTTCATCGTTGGTGAGATTAAACGTACCAGTGGCATTCCCTTTACCAATTTGGTTGTTGTCGCCGCTAACGAAGGAGTTAGCAGTTCCTCCGACAAACTCAACATCACTATTGTCGGCATTTCCGGCAACGAAACTAGAAGTTACAGTGGTAGAGGTTTTATTTGTGTTACCGAAGCTGGCGATACCGCCGCCACCACCGGTTCCGTCTTTATCCTCGGCCTCATTCTGGGTGATAGTACTATCGGTAATGATGGCTTCACCGAAGTTAAATACACCCCCCCCATCAGAAGCTGCGGTATTATTAGCAATGGTAGTTCCAGTGATAGTTGCTGTGGGAACCTTACCACCGACAACATCTTTGACATAAACCCCACCGCCGTCATCCCCTGCGGAGTTACCTGTGATGGTGCTATTAATAATCTCGATATCATCGAAAACTGCGACACCGCCTCCATCAGCAGTATCAGAAAGGGCTTGGTTGTTACTAATGGTGGTATTGGTGATGGCAGCATCTCCAAAGTTAAACAAACCGCCCCCATCAAAGTTGGAAGTATTGCCATCAATGGTGCTACCGGAGATGGTCATACTACCAAGATCGTTGTTGTAAACCCCACCCCCATTATCATCGGCAAAGTTACCGGTGATGATGCTATTGGTAAGGGTGAGAATACCATTATGATCGTTGAAAATCCCGCCCCCATCAGCAAAAGAACCTGTTGCTTCGTTGTTGCTAATAGTGCTATCGGTAATGGTGAGATCTTCTGTATTGAAGATACCACCCCCATCTCCAGCAACACTGCCACCGGTAATGGTAATGCCTTCAATCACAACGTCAACTTCTGCACTGGTGCCATCATTAATTTTGAAGACTCGGGAGTTACCGCCTGCATCAATGGTAATATCGTTACCGCCTGCATCAATAGTAAGAGCCTTATTAATGACCAGTTCACCCCCCGTCAGAACAAAGGTTCCACTAGAACTAAAGGTAATAATATCCCCTGCTGCGGCGTTGGCGATCGCAGTGCGGAGTGCGGAATCAGAAAACGTATTGACAACAATAGTAGCCATATTTCGTGATCTTTTGGGTATTCTTAGTTTTTTATGGATTTAATTTAGCTATCCTAATCAAATCCTTTTTACTTAACATTCCCCTCTCTCATTCATCCGGAAAAACTGACTTTAAAATTCTTATATTTTGGGGATCGCTATTTTTGAAAACTGATGGATAGAGTAGACACACTCATGCTGCCCACTTCATTAAAAACAGAGAGGGTTAAAGAAAATTTAAGATAAGATACAAGACACAGGTTTTAACAAAACCACCTACAGTAAAGGGTTTCGCTTGTTTTAGTTGTCTGCTAAGTTTTAAAAAATAGACAAAAATACTATCTATATAAAAACTTTTTTTGTCTATACTATCCGTATATTTACTACCCTGTAAAAATCATGAAGCATCTTTCTGATACTTTTCTATAGATCCGGAGACTTAAGTATTAAAAATTGATAATTGAATCAAGAGGATTTCAGACAGGTGATCTGTTTTTTTTAGAAAATGATGGGATATCTCTGTGAAGTCACTCTTGGCTAAGGGACTTAGGCACAATCTTCGGGGACAATGTTAAGGACTGTTAAGCCAGAGAGGATAGTTGCAGATCATCTGGGATCAGTTGAGAAATTAAGGGCGCGTAGCGCTATAGTTTTTCACGAAAAAGCTGGTGAGCACTATGATTTGATATCAGGTGTGCTCACCAGTTTTATGGTATAATCTTTTCTTTAAAGGAGTTTGAGTTAGACAGCCGCTCCGATAATGCTTCCCATCAATTGAGCAGCGGCTTCATCGCTCATAAGTACATTTTCTCGAATACTATGAACCGATGAAGCTACAGTATTAGCCTCATTGAGAATATTTTTAAAGTTGTTCCAGGCATCACCCTCAGAATCATTCGGCCAGAAAAACACAATATCCAAACCAGACATATCTGCACCGGGAAGTGTCAGCGTTCCGTAGTCACTCATATTTCCAAAAGTTTTTGCCTTTTCAAACTTAATATAAATGTTTTGAGTCGTATGACCAATATTGATCACATTCGACTTGAGATGCTCGTTTGGGGGTAAACAATAATCACCGTAGTTATCACCGCAATTAACTTCCTTTCCCATGACAGCGCCCCCAGTCACGGTTAAACGCTTAGTCCAAGCGTCTGCAGGAGTACATAGGGCGATCGCGGTGTGCTTCTGACCGTTTTTTATAGCACGGCAAATTACTTGATTATTATCTACCGTGTACAGACCTTGAAGCTGGTTAATTCCGTTTACAGTTGCCATTTTCTGTTTTTTTGTAATGTTTTTCTAGCTAATGAATGAACTCATCAGCTTTTGTGTTGTTATTATCTGCTAAGATTCTGCTAAAAACAATCCGTAAAAACCCTGTTTTTTTTGAAACTTTATCTAGATAGTTATTGAGAAATAAACAGTAAATTTACTAATAAATTTTTAGGAAAAAAGTAAGATTGTTCTTCTGTTTTTTAAAAATATCCGTAGTAGTACGGAAGTCATTAAAACTCCCAAAAGCACTACTTACCTTAAATGTCGCAAGCAGGATCGCGTCATACCTTTGGTTGGCATTGAGACAGGGCTTATATGGGAACCCCACGCTATATTTCGTCAGCAATTAGCGTGGGAGGATATCAAACAGAGGTTGGCTTGAGAATCACAATTCCATAAGCCGAGCTGGACAGATATTGTTGAGCGGTTTGTTGCAGACTTTCAGGGGTGAGAGACTGAATCTGTATGGGATAGGTTAATGCAGCGTTCAAATCCCCAACAATTGATTGATAATACCCATATAATCCAGCGCGATCGCTTGGGGTTTCATTACCAAAAATAAAGCGATTTGCCACTTGCGTTTGTACGCGAGCGACTTCAGAGGCTTTAATGGGTTCGGTCTGTAAGGTCTGAATATGCTCAGTAATGGCGGTTTCAACTTCTGCTAAATGCTCCGCTGGCAGACGAGCCGCAATGTAAAAGACCCCTTGTAAGCGCTGAGTCATGTGGCTGACTGAAATAGAAGAGACGAGTCCTCGTTGTTCCCGGAGATCTTGAATTAAACGAGAGGTTCTTCCCTGGCCTAAAATGGTTGCCAGTACATCTAACCCGTAGGTTTGAGCGAGTTGGTTTAATCCGGGTGTGCGCCACACCATAATTAACCGGGCTTGTTGCAAGGTCGAATCTTCGATTTCGCGGCGAACTACCTGGGTGTAACTGGGTTCAGGCATTCCCGTAATGGGAGCAGGTGTTTCACTCTCTAAAGCCTGAATCTCTGACATTCCCTCTACAACGACTTCAATTAAGCGCTCAACAGGTAAATTGCCGACAACGGAGACTGTGGCTTGAGCCGGTTGATACCAGCTGCGATGAAAATCCTGCATCTGTTGACAAGATACTTGCTCAATCACATCGGCAGGGCCAAGCACCGGACGTTTGTAGGGTAAGCGTTCAAATACGGTTTCCATGGCCCGTCGAAAAGAACGACGAGTGGGGTTATCCTCCGCTCGGCGAATCTCTTCTAAGACCACAAATCGTTCCCGTTCAAAGGCTTCTAAAGGCAGCTCAGGATTAAACACAACATCCAGTTGTAAGGGGGCTAGATCGGCAAAATCTTGAGGCGCTGTGGTGATGTAGTAGTGGGTGTAATCTTGGCTAGTGGCGGCATTAGTCACAGCCCCCCGTTCTTCAATGCGTTGCTCAAATTCGCCCACGTTTAAGTTGGGTGTGCCTTTAAACACCATGTGCTCCAGAAAATGAGCCATACCGTTGATCTCATCCGGCTCAACCGCAGAGCCAACATTCAGCCAAACACTAAGATTGACAGCATCGACAGGCAACTGCTCCGCAATAATTGTTAAACCGTTGGAGAGTTGATGAATTGTAGGAGCATTGAGCGGATGAGTAGAAACGGGATGGATTAGGGTTGAGGTCATTCGATACGATCTCACTGTGGTTTGTTCTTTATCTATCTTAGGGCGATAGGATCTATTCTGGGAGATCCTGATCAAATCAGGGCAAAGTGACCTAGCCTCAACTCCTAATTCCTCCTAGCGGTACTTAGAAACTAGCTGATGGTGTTACCTCAGCCTCTACCTGTGTTGGCGGTCAAATGATCTTCAACTTGTAAGCGATCGCAAGGGACTTTTTTGAGTAATTGAGGGGTTGAACGGCCTTCCTGATAAACTTCTAACTCTGCTATCACAGGGGCTTCAAACAGAAAATATTCCTGGGGAAATACAACGTGTTCTAAATACCAATTCGGGATATTGCTAATTCTAACCACTTGTACTTTAGCAGTGGAATTATAATAACAACACAGTGCTTTATCAACACAGTCTACAGGCAGGCTATCCAGTTTAAAACTCATGCTTAAAACTCCAATTTTAAATGTGCTTTGTATTGAAAAACTAGGTTAAGTTTGCTCTCACTCTATTAAAAACTAATCTCGACAGGATTACTCTTTTAATAAAAAGTTTATTCAAATTTAACCTAAACCTTTCAGGATTTTGGTATTAAAAAATTTTTCAAAACAAAATGAATCAATAGAATGAGCTAGAATTATAGGGACTGGGGAAAGAAGAGATTGACTCAAAAAACATAAGTTTGATCAATATTTTTCATTGATCGAAGCTCTCTTTGTCAGTTGACTCTCTTGATCCCAAGCACATGAGTCTATCCTTTCTCTATCTCACCTCATTAGTTTAACGATTTTTTCAAGAGAAAAGCAAGGGGTTTACTAAAACTTTATATCTAAAGTGAGAGATTGATGATCAAAGCCTATCACTCCCCCGAATTCGTGAGACTGAGCAGATCATTGAGCAAAAAAAGATCATATTTTTTATTTTTTAATCAAAAAAATTAAATCTGGAATGGGTCTTCCTCTGTCAACTCAGTTGGAGTGGCTTCATGACTCAATGATACCCTGCTCTTCTTCCCCATTCATCACTTGGGTAAATAAGGCTGCCAAAATAACATTAGAGAATAAAAAGCCTTCAGGATCAGTCAATTGTATCCTGAAGGAAGGCGTGATACTCCCCGAGGTAGGTTCTAAAGTCACCTTAACCCAACCTTGCCGTTGATAGGATGCCAAACTGGCTAAAATCGGTGCAATGATTGCATCCCCAAACTGTTGGGATAAGTGACTCAAGTTAATCCCTTCAGCTAATCGTAACCCCAACATTAACGTTTCTAGAAGAATATCGGTTGGGTTTAAAGGTTCAATGGGTGGAGGGGAACAGGAGTTTGTCTGAACCCATTCAGAGTATTGACGGGTGGTTCGGGGTCGGGTGAAGCGTCTGCCGAAGAGATAACTGGCTGCCCCCATCCCCAAACCATAATAGGGAGAATTATGCCAATAGACTAAATTATGTTGACATTGATATCCAGCCTGAGCATAGTTAGAAATTTCGTAGTGATCATAACCCGCCTGGGTCAAGGTTGCTTGTGCTAAACGATACATTTGGGCTGTGATTTCTTCAGGCGGAAGGGGGGCAACACCAGGCTGATAATAGCGCCCAAACGCTGTTACAGGCTCTACAATTAAATCGTAGATTGAGACATGGGGTGGTGCTATTTCTAACAGCATTGACAGAGACTGTTGCCAATGTTCTAAGGTTTGATAGGGTAAACCGGAAATCAAGTCTAAACTAAAATTCTCAACTCCCCCTTGGTGGAGACAGTCAACCGCCTTGAAAATATCGACCCCCTGATGCGATCGCCCACAAGCGGTTAATAACTCATCTTGAAATGCTTGTACCCCTAGACTAACGCGGTTAACCCCTGCTGTAACAAACCCCCTCAGTTTTTCTAGATCAAAGGTTCCAGGGTCCATCTCAATTGAAATTTCTGCATCGGTTGCAATCCCCAACTGTTGCTCCAGGGCGGTTAAAATTTGATTCAACTGGGAAACCGACAATAAGGAGGGGGTGCCGCCGCCAAAAAAGACCGTTTTTAAAGGGTGATTCGAGATAGGTTGCTGACGGATTTCTTGACAAAGGACTTCAACATACTGTTGAATCGGGCTAAAATTACTGCCATCTTTGCGATCGCCGACAACAGAAACTGCAAAATCACAGTAGTAACAGCGGCGACGACAAAACGGAATATGAATATAGGCTGAGGTGGACATCGGGTTCCCTCGACTCAAATTCCCGCCAGATTGAAGATTAGGAATCGGTTTCAATTGTTTATTTTTCCTTAAAGTCGAAGCATGAGGATTATGCAACTTTTCTCAACGCTAAATGAATAAATATAAATTTTATGAGATGCAAGATTAGACTCAATGTTAGCGTCTTAGATTGAGTAGGAGATGAAAAAACAGGCTGAGTGCCTGACTGAGATGGAAACACCGACTAGAACGCCAAATATTATGAATGAGAATTGATCTCGTCAATTGTTATTCCAGACGGTTTCCCTCATCTTCTAGCCGATCACGGGATGAGCAGTTGAAAGATATAATAGAACAAATATAAACCACTCAATTCCCCTTGAGGAATTGTGCTGGAATTTCATCTACATTTATACCAATGTTAGACGCAATCATTATTATTTTATTCATTGTCGCGGGAGCAGGGACGGGCTTTTATAGCATTGAACTTCTTCCTCATCCTGTTCTCGATCAAGTCAGCAGTATTGAAGGTTTACGATCCGTTGTTGCCGCCTTTTCTGCATTAATTGGCGGGATATTTGGTTTGGTTGTACAAACCACTTATCGGCGTTTAGAACAACAAGTTCGTCAGATGCCACTGGATGTATTGATCACTCGGGGAATTGGTTTGGTGGTCGGGCTATTAGTGGCAAACCTGATGTTAGCCCCCTTATTTCTATTACCCATCCCGAAAGAGTTTGGATTTATCAAACCGCTGCTGGCGATGTTGTGTAGTGTGATGTTTGGGTTTACCGGCATTAATATTGCTGATACTCACGGACGGGCTTTTTTACGACTGGTGAACCCCAACAGTTTAGACTCCATGTTAGTGGCAGAGGGAACCCTACAGTCTGTTAAGACCAAAGTAGTCGATACCAGTTGCATTATCGATGGTCGCATCGAAAATCTGTTGGAAACGGGGTTTCTAGAAGGACAGATTTTGGTTCCTCAGTTTATTTTACAAGAGCTGCAACTTGTTGCCGATGCTGCCAATGATCAGAAGCGGGCGCGAGGACGGCGAGGACTGGAAATTCTCAACCGCATGAGAGAGAATTATCCCGATCGGATTCAAATTCATCCGGCAGATTATGATGATCCCCCAACCGTTGATGCCAAACTGGTTCGTCTGGTTCAAGAAATCAATGGCAAACTGCTGACTAATGATTATAACTTGTCCCAAGTGGCAACGGTTCAGCAAATCCCTGTACTCAATATTAACGATTTAACCCAAGCGGTTCGTCCCATGTATCTGCCGGGAGATACATTAGATCTGAAAATTCGCAAACAAGGCAAAGAACCTTCTCAGGGAATTGGATATCTTGAAGATGGAACCATGGTGGTGGTCGAAGCAGGCAGTGAATGTGTCGGAGATCAACGCAAAGTGGTGGTCACCAGTTCCTTGCAAACCTCAGCCGGCCGGATGATTTTTGCCCGCTTGGATGAATCTTCTGTTGTCGCTTAGAGGGGTTTAACTATACATCCCCTGACTCACATTAACCCCTACTGCTTGCTATTATTTTTCTCAAGTGGTAGGGGTTGAAACTATTATCGATAAACTGCGATGAAAAGAATAGCACTATGACCATCGCTGATTCAACTCAACTCGGTCTAACTCCATTTATTATTCAGAGAATCCCATAGAGTGATTGAGTTGTATCGCATACTATGCTGTTGGGTGTCATACTGTTTTGAACTCAAAATACTGTTATCAATAAAAAAGTAATTAGATAGTCTCTACCCTTTAAATTTATCTTTTAGGTTGTGTGCGTTGGCGTAGCCTCTGTTGTCAAGAGAATCGCACTAACTCAAGATTTAAAGTAGGGTGCGTCATTGACGCACCCTACAGTTTGTTAACTGTTGATATCATGTCCGGTTAGGTTAATAGACTTCTGAATAATGAATTGATTACAACGCAAAAACCTCTGGAATTAATATAAAATAAGATAATAACCTAGTGCAGATAATTTTAAAATTTTAATCAAAGCCTCAAATTTCCAGGATTTTGAGCTGAGAATTACTCGCAATAAGCAACGAGATTGCGTTGTTTCAGGCTTTATGGTATTATAATAATCCAAGGGTTCCTATAGCTTGATAGAATTTTGTTACCCTTAAACCCCATAAAATGGTAGAAATTATTGAAATCTTGACGCTCATCCCGATCTGCAATTGCACGAATTTTGAGGAAGCTCAATTAAACCCTGTGGGGGAGAGTTGACAAATGATAGGTAATATGCATATAGAGGCACTTGTGCTTGTGACAAGAGTACAAGATAACGCTAAGTGCGATCGCGTAGCCTCTGTTGTCAAGAGAATCGCATTGTTTGCTGCAAAGACTAATTTTTAAGGTACAACAGTAATAGAGCCGAATTGACGAAAATGATCATCAAAACTAAAGGCTTGCGTCAACTTAATAGAGAATTTTATCATGGTCACGCCCTGAAAATGTTTCTTCAGTTCCTTCTAGCGGTAAGGCTGCAATTTCAGCCAAGATATCGGCAGGGGTTTTCCCTTCTTGATTAAAATCCTGTGAAGTCACAACAACTTCTACTGGAGTCCCTTCTGGCAGGTTGATTGGCTGCATCAGTCGCAGTACGCCTTGTTCATAAATCGCTTGCAGTGTAATTGTCATTGACTTAGACTCAATTTAACTCTAGCTTCATTGTACAATTATCCCTGAAAAGTTTAGGGCTGTTTTGATGCGTTGGCGTAGCGTACCGTCAGGTGTGTCGTAAGTTTAATTTTTCTAAGTTATAGAGGTAATAGTCGAACACGAATCATTTCATCACTGACTGAGATAATTGCTCCTGTTTCTAGAGCAGTTTTATGCTCCTGCAAAACTTGATTTAAGCGTTAATTGACGGCTTCTGAACATTCATCACTCAAACGAAAGATCACAACACCGGGCGCTTGTCTGGCGCTGGTAGCGAGTAATGATCCAAAGCCTAAATCCATTGTTAAAATAATACGATTTTCTGCTATAGCTTTATTCAGCACTTCTTCATCAGGTAAGCGTTGTAATCCTTACTCATTCAATCGAATTGCATCATATCTCTGAGACTTTAGCCATTCTACTGTACGGGGTTAAATTCCCATATTTGCTAAAAATTTCATCTGACCATTTTTGGTACTAACATAGATAAACTTGCTCCTGAGCTAACCAAGCTGCATAATTTAAAGACTGTTGAACATCTTCGGGTTCTAGTTCGGGATATTCTTCTACAATATCGGTTATAGATTCACCATTTGCAAGTAAATTTAATACCAAGGAGACTGGTATCCGCATTCCTCGAATACAGGCTTGTCCAGCCATAATATTACGGTCAAAGGTGATGCGATCAAATTGTAACACTTCACTTTCACCTCACTCAACATAAGAATTGATATTCTAAATTGTACAATAAATTTTTTGATTCTTGATTCAAAATTTTGATGCGTTGGCGTAGCCTCTCTATCAAGAGAATCGCGTAGCCTCTTTGTTAAGAGAATCGCCTACCTGCTTTATTTTTATTTTATAAATGTTCTCTCAGGATGCATTCTAATATGATAAAATACTTGAATAAACTGCGATGAGAAAAACAACACTATGACCATCGCTGACTCAACTCAACTTGGTCTAACTCCCTTTCCGGATCACACGCAACTACCGGAATCTGACGGAACCTTTGTGAAAAATTTTCAAGAACATCCTCAAAGTCTTCTACTGACTGATTCAATTCGACCAATACTCGAACAGCTTCATCCTAACGGACAATACGCTATTGGGCAAGATTGTGGTATTTACTGGCGAGAAACAGACCCCCCAGAAAAAGGTGCAGAAGCACCCGACTGGTTTTATGTTCCTAATGTACCCCCCACTATCGATGGCATTCGACGGTCTTATGTATTGTGGCGAGAGTTTATTGCCCCTTTAATTGTCATAGAATTTGTATCAGGAGATGGTTCAGAAGAAAGAGATCAAACCCCTTTAAACCGGAATCAACCCATCAGTCAAAAACCCGGAAAATTTTGGGTGTATGAACAAATTATTCGTCCAGCATTTTATGCGATTTATGAGGTAAAAAAAGCCTCAGTAGAAGTGTATCATTTAGTCGAAAATAGTTATGAACTCGTTGCAGCCAATGAACGAGGACATTATCCCATTCCTCAAATGGGTGTAGCGTTAGGAATCTGGCAAGGACGTTATGGAAACATGGAGTTCCCTTGGTTGCGATGGTGGGATAATCAAGGGAATTTGCTGTTAACGGGAGAAGAACGCGCTGAAGTTGAACGACAACGGGCTGAAATAGCTGAGTCTGAACTAGAACAGCAGCGTCAACAGGCTGAAACTGAACGACAACGCACTGAAACCGAACGGCAACGGGCTGAAAGACTCGCAGAACGTTTACGGGAACTTGGAGTTAATCCAGATGAAATTTAGGGGAATAACTTTATGCGATCGCCTCTGTTGTCAAGATAATCCCTTACCATAATATCAGGTGTATCGCCTTTTTTATTTAGTATATATCAATGCAGTTGTGATCATTGTTGATACAGGATTTGGAAATGATTCAGAAATATATTCAAACAGCTATGCAGTTAGCACAATATGACTTCCTTGAAGAAGATGAAGGTTTTTATGGTTCAATTCCGGGTGCTACAGGAGTTTGGGCAACTGGAAGTACATTAGAAGAGTGTCGTCAAGAGCTATTAGAAGTGCTAGAAGAATGGATACTGATTGGTGTGGCTCAGGGTCATAAACTACCAGAATTTAATGGAGTCAGTTTGAAAGTGGAGTTGATTACTTAATGCCACCTTTTAGTTCTATATCCCGTCGAAAGTTAATTGTTGCACTCAAAACGGCAGGTTTTACAGGCCCTTATTCCGGTGGAAAACATCAGTTTATGGTGCGGGATAATTTGCGGCTTCGGATTCCAAATCCCCATCAAGGAGATATTAGTAAGGGTTTATTAAAACGAATTTTAATGCAAGCAGGTATTTCACAAGATGAGTGGGAAAAGCTTTAATTTACTGTTATCAATAAAAAAGGATAGAGACTATCTCTACCCCTTTATTCTTATCTTTTATATTTTGTGCGATCACTCTCTACATTTGCTCTACAAAAAATATAAATTTAATTGTTGGGATTACAATAAGTTAGGAGTACCTGATTGTGAGGCTGATTACCAATTGTGAGTTGATCACCATTTTTGAGTAGATATCCTTGTTGAGGAGTAATGCGAGTTTCATTTACAAAAATCCCATTGCTACTGGGTTGAGTACCATCCCCATCATAAATTCGATAGCTGTCTCCTTCCTGTTGCAGCACTGCGTGATGTCTGGATAGAACTTCCCATACAGCATCAGGAATCTCAATATCCGACCAGTTAGGATCTCGTCCAATTTGGTGACGTTCATTTTGGATGTAGAGTATACACGTTTGATCTGCTGGATTTTTTAGCTTGATATAGGGTTGCGGCTGTACACTTAAAATAGTTGGCGAGTGACCAGAAATTGGCTGTGAGACAGAAACGGGAGGATTGAGTTCAGGTTGAATGTCTACTCCTCCTTCAATCGCTACTATGGCACGATTAATTAACTCTCCCCAGGTTTGCCGAATTTCGATATAGCCTTGCTGTTGTCTCGCTTCTGGCCACACATGCTGTATTTCTTTTCTTAGAAATGTGCGCCATTCTGTTTGCACACCTTTAGCTGAAAGAACTCGATCTACAAAATCTTGTACTAACGTAAGAGCAAGTTCATTCGGCTCACTTAGCTTTTTATTAAGAGTGATTTCACACTCATTCACCACTTGATAACGTAGAGAATCAAGAGAATTGTGGATGGATTCTGCTTGAGACGAGTTTTCTACTGGCTTGACAACAAGCGTTGCTGAAATTCTCTGCATTTGTTCTTGAGTAATTGGAATACCTACAATTTTACTGAGGTTGTCTCTGACACTTGAATCATCTGGCTTGACTTGATTCAGGCTGCCGTGAATTTGTTTTTGAGATATCGGATCAAGATTATTATCTGGTGCTAATTGTTCAAGATGGTGCTTGATCCAATTCATAATGATGTCATCGTAGGAATACCTGACATTTTGAATATCATTGAATCCTTGTTTTAATCGGTCAGCACGATCAGGAAGTATTGCTATTATTTCTTGAAAAAAATCCGCTCCAACTTTGTCTGTTAGTCCTGCTAGACTGCCTTTATCTTTGAGGACATCAATAACAGAGTGTTGTAAATCTTTCAGTAATCGACCGATTGCTTCACCTAACGGTGATTTAAAGTAACTAGATAAAGTTTCTCGGATTTCTTTGATGTAGATATAATAAGCAATTTTGTATGAATCTCCCTCCTCATCACGTCGTTCTTCAATCTTTTCAATTGAGGGTATAACTTCCTCTGCACGACAAGATTTTACAGCCTCAATCACCTCGTTCTCAAAATCAGAATTACTCTCATTTCGGTTCGCTCGTAACTTTCTCAGAAGTTCCTGAAGACCATTCGTAAGATTTGGCCATAACTCACCATCAAACCACTCATCAAAGCCTAAATCTCCATCTTGACCTTGTATCAAGCTATTTTTAGATTGCTTCAATTTCTTACTAATTTCTATTTGAAGTTTATTCAGCCGATTTTTATGAGAGCGTAAATATTGATCGTAGACAACATTAATACTGCTTGTTAGGTCATCTAATACTGGCATTAATACTTGAGTTCTTACATCTCCAGCATCAGCACAATTCGCAATCACACACTGACGAACTTCAATATGATGTTGAGTCGCTGTTTTTGCAAAACGATCACAAGCTTCTAAACTGTCAGTATCTCCTTGCTGAACTCGATTTAGAACCATAAAAGCACAGTTGCTCACAGGAAAGTCACCCAGAGCCTCACGAGCAGTTTTAAACATAGCTCTATCCGCTTCTTGCCAGTCGTCTCCTAAAGGATCAGGTCGGCGAACAAATAAAATTAGGTCGATTTCTTCTTGAAGTGCTTTAATCAACCGTTCTACATCAAAGATATTATCATCTCCTAAGCCCGGTAAATCAATAACTCCAATTCTTCCAACTTCTTGGTGATGAGGAAATTCACAGAGAATCCGAACTTCTTTAACAGCTAAGTATTCACTCTTGCTACTTTGATCTTGAGCTATATACTTGGTGATATCCTGTTGCGAAACTTCTGTGACATCACCTGTCAGTAACGATTGATAGTTCTGAAATTGGCTATAATACTCTTTGCAGAGACGACCGTATAAAAATCTCGAATTTTCGTCGTTTTTATGTTCAGGTAGCACAGGGGGTCGTTGACTGAATTCATCAGGAGTAGAAGGCTTTGAACCCGTTAAATCAAGTTTATCGAAGTATAAGTGAATCACTTCAATAAATGAATGCCAGGAATGAAATTCAACCAGAATTTTTGCTTGACTTGGATCGTGAGTATGAAAAATTTTACTCAAACCGCGTGTACAAACTCCCTGATCACTGGTTGGGATTTCTGCTTGAGTCAGTCCAGTTAAGCTTTGGAGTAAGCGACTTTTTCCTTGTCGCATTCGTCCAACAACTCCTATATTGAGAGTAGAGCGTGATAATCGAGTTTCCAGGTTTCCTAAAATTTCAAGCTCACGATTAATTTGAGGGATATAAGTCGAAAAATCAATGTCTTTTAACCATTTAGAGAGTTCAGGATTGCCACTATACTGAAGCCGATACTGTTCTAGTTTTTCAAGAATTTCTTTTAAAAAAATCCAATGAGGCTTATCTTTTTTAATTTGGTCAGCATAGGTTTGTCGCTTGCTAATAATTTCTGTAATTTGTTCTGATCTATCCATGTTCATATTTTCCTCTCTATTACTCTACCTCAATCTTTTCTATGCTTGACAACTGAACATAGATTTAGTCAGTATCACTACTACCATTTTTTTACTAGGGTTAAGTTTTTATTAATTATGAACTGTATCAGGGAAAATAAATTGAATTTTCCCCTGACACAATGAGAGATTGACTTAACTCATTAGTAAAGTCGATCAGTTACATCACGACATCCATATTTCGTCACACGAGTTGAGCGGCTATAAGTACCCCAATTCATATCATTTTGCCGATCACCTCTCTCTTCTAATCCTGCTTTTACTCCTCTTCCACAAGCTTTTATATGAGCATCTTCATCTTGGAAATACCATTCTCCTGCTTGCTCTAATCGATTGCGATTTTGAGGAGAATTCCCAAACCAGTCATCAACTGTTTTCCTACCTGTATCCCATAACCCTTCTCCACCTTCTCTGATCCAATGATATGGTATAGCTGATGCAGGTTCCTGTGCTACTAATATTGTTAATAAGAATCCGGTGAATATTATTCCAAACTGATAATTTATTTTCATACTTTTATTTATTGACTTAGTTCTTAAATTAAGAATAATGTAATATTTTCCTCATTTCACCTAACAACTCTTAGGTTTTTATTAGGAATTTTTGATAGGTTTTATTAGGTAAAAATCTGTTCTGTTAGGAAAACTATTAGGAATTTCCAGAATGTATCGAGCAATACTGAAATAGTGCAGTCATTATTTTGTTGATTAGACTTCACCCAGGTTTAATTTAATCTACTGTTATCAATAAAAAAAGGATAGAAATAGCCTCTACCCTCTAATTTTATATTTTAGGTTTTTTGCGTTGGCGCAGCCTCTCTATCAAGAGAATCGCTTACGATACAGAACTGAGTTAAAAGTTCAAGTCTTGCTGTTTAGCTACTGGGAACAACACTTGAGTCAAAAGGAACAAAGTTTATTTCAGATTGTGAGGTTACTCCCTTAACAATTGCAAGGAAAGTACCATTTAATTGAATTGCAGTGGATGCCTCAGCGGAGTTGCTATCAATTTGCAAATCAACAGAAGAGAAAGTTAGTTGACTCTGATTAACTCCATCAGGTAACATCAATAAATCACTACCTGTTCCATAGTCCATAATCACATCTGCTTGATTTAGAGTAGTGGCGGCTGCCGCACTTCCTGGGAGTGCAAAGATATCATTACCATCTCCTCCAATTAATTGATCCTGACCTTTGTCACCGAATAAGACATCATCTCCAGCACCTCCAGAGATAATATCATCCTGCTCGCCACCGAAGATAGTATCGTTACCGTCTCCTCCAGTCAAATCATCATTATTTTTGTTACCGAATATCCAGTCACCTTCGGTATCACCATTCAGGTTATCAGAGCCTTCTCCACCGAATATAGTATCAATTCCACCTGCACCGTTAATCGTGTCATTCCCTTTGTTTCCGTTAAACCACTCACCAACACTGTTGCCTGTAATGTTATCGTGACCGGAGAGACCTTTAACTCTGGTATATCCTACAGGAACAGTCGCATTAGGATCGTCACTGTTGCTGAAGAGCCATTCTACCTGACCATCAATTGTATTCTCATCATTTTCCATTACTCCATCAACAGGGTTACCTGGGTCAGTATTGTTTGAGGCTGGTGTTGTGAAGGAGACAGTTGATTGTTCAGAGGGAGGCTGATAATTTTCAAAGGTGTTCTGTATCTCTATTTTTAATTCTTCAACCAAAGCTGATAAATCTTCTGAAGTTCCCTCTACTGGTTCAATTTCTAAATAACCAATTCCTTCATAATTTCCTCCACTTTTATAAAATATTCCAAGTGAGTCTTTTACTGCATGTGCTTCTACGTTGATTTCAATAGTATTATCACTACTTATATATTGATTTTTACGACTTGAGAATGACTCCAACTCATCTTGAATTTTTATTTTAAGTTCAGTTTCAACTGGCACTGGTACTCCTTCGATGGGAACTGTCTCTTTGAGTGAACCGAGGAAATCAAAAAGTTCTTGTTGTTGATCTAAAATTTCTTCATCACTAACCAGAAAAGATCCCGCATTATAATAATTCAAGATAGGACCTTTAACCTCTCCGACTTTTGAAATCTCTTCAATTCTGAAGTCTTTAATAGCATATCCATCTGGAATATTAAACACCTGCTCATAAACGGCTGGACGATCTGTATTTTCTACATGACCTGTATTAATAGGAAATTTAAATATTTTAGTTTCATTGCCCGATTCTTGAAAATCTTGTACTTCTAAGTTGTCTTGCATTTTTATTTTTTAACTCACTTAATTTATAGAATAAAGACAGAATAAGAAATATTCACCTAACAACTCTTAGGTTTTTATTAGGAGTTTTTAGATAGGTTTTATTAGGTAAAAACCTATCCTGTTAGGAGTTTCCAGAATGTATCTAGCAATACTGAAAGAGTGCAGTCATTATTTTGTTGATTAGACTTCACCCAGATTTAATTTAATCTACTGTTATTAATAAAAAAGGATAGAGATAGTCTCTACCCTTGAAGTTTTAATTTTAGCTTGTGTGCGTTGGCGTAGCCTCTCTGTCAAGAGAATCGCACTAACTCAAGATTTAAAGCCGTACCCATGATTCTCTCATCCAGAACTACTGGAGGTTAAACTACCGTCCTGAAAGCATACCTATTATTCCTGAGATTATTAAAATGATTATAAAAATAGGAATAAGTAATAATATGAATTGAAAAAATCCTTCTGGATCATTAAAAGCTGCTTGTATTACATTGTGCACTATTCTACCGATTCCTGCTGCTTGAGCAGGCTGAGAAATTAATACAGTTATAATCGTAGCAAGTAGTGAATAGTAAACATATTTGAAGTGGTTCATTATTTGGTGGATGCTTCGGTATTTTATGGACGGAAAACAGAATTAAAACTGTTAAAACAGTGGGTAGTTGAAGAGGGTTGTCGAATGGTGGCGGTTCGAGGTATGACCGGAATTGGTAAAACAAAGCTGGTTTCTAAGTTGATTCCATCTTTACAAACGGAGTTTGATTATATTATTTGGCGCAATATTTCTCATGCGCCGCCATTGATTCAGATTTTAGCCGATTTAATTGAATTTTTATCGGATAAACAGGATGAAAAATTTGAAAATTGGAAGTTGATTCATCAGTCAATTCAGGAATCTATGAAAGTAATGATCCCGCTAAAAGCGGGATCATCAGTTGATGTTTTGGCAGATAATCTCCCATTACTCAATCAGGAAACTCATGAATTTTTAATTGCTGAGGGAATTCGAGTCTTAATGCAGTGTTTACAACAACATCGCTGTTTGATTATTTTGGATGGTTGGGAAGCATTATTTAAACCTCAAACTTTAGCGGGGAATTATCTCAAGGGATATCAAAATTATGGGAAACTATTAAAACAGATTGGTAGATTGAATCATCAAAGTTGTCTGATGTTGACGACAACAGAAGTACCAAAAGCGGTGACTTATTTATCCGGTTGTGATTCTCCTGTCAGAACATTAACTTTAGGGGGTTTAGGAAAGTCGGCAGAACTATTATTGCAGGATAAAGGACTTTTAGATCGTTCCCAATATTCAGCTTTAATTCAAAAATATTCGGGTCATCCTCAAGCCTTGAAAATTGTAGCAGAAACGATTCATAATTTATTTGCAGATCGGGTATCTGATTTTTTAGCGGTTAATTATCATGCTTTTCTAGGAGATTTTAGAGATTACTTGAAATCACAGTTTAATCGACTATCGGCCGTTGAACAACAAACGTTATTGACGTTGGCGACAATGACAATGCCAGTATGCTTAGAAGATTTAAAAGCGAAATTTCAACCGGATGAAATAGTGGGTTTAATGCAGGCGCTTGAATCATTGGAACGGCGATCGATCATCAGTATGATTCACTATCAACAGAATACTTTCTATCAACTTAATCGGTTGATAATTGGTTATATTGAAAAAAATAATATGACTCTTTCAAAGCAAATTCTAAGGTGAAAGGGTTAATAAAGTAATTTTTTGAAATAGCCAATAATTTCTATATTCAAACAGAACAATATCCAACGCTTCAGTTAAAGTCACTTCTAAGTCATAATTTTGAATATCAACAATCATTTGATAGATCAATTCAAATATAATTCGTTGGTCTTTATCCATAAAGATAAAATCTGTTTGTTCTATATTTCTAAAGCTTTCTAATAGTTCTAGGCTACGTTTTCCTAACACCAAACCTTCCCGCGCTTCTCGACACAGAGTAAATTGGGTTTCTGGGTTTTGTTGAATTAATTCAGTTAAGTTTCTAATGCGGTGATAAAAACGACTCCCACTTTGATGGAGAAATGCAACAACAAATTGATGGGTTGCCGTTTTAACTAAAATATGTTCTGGTACAACACGAAAGCCTAATTTTAAAGTCTCAAATTCAAGGGGGGCAATCACTAACCGTAAAGATTCTAAGATAGTTTTTAGTTTTCCTAAATCATCCGTTTCAGTAATAATTTGAGGTTTATCATAATTTGCTTCTAACTGGCGACGTTGTTCCTGAAGATAGTCTTTAATTTGCTGTCTGGTTGCAGATTCTGTTGCTGCTGGGGGTGTAATCATGGATAAATCAATAGAAACCCCATGTTCTGTCTCGGTTAAATTTAAGGCCTGAGTAATTTGAACTACGACTTTTTTGAGTTGACTCACTTCTTCCATTAAATATTGCACACGGCTATCGGTTTCTCGATGAATTTTAGGAGAATTTGAACTAGAATTAGGTAAGGTTTGAGGTAAGGCAATTTCATCAATTTTATAGCGATAATAATCTGCTGCTGTGTTTAAAGTGGCGCGAATAGAAGCTTGTTCTAAAATCCTTTGAATTTCTTGCGGTTCAAATAGTTCATCTAAGGTAATCTCTGCCGTTTGTGCTTTTAAATTTAACAGTTGTTGTAGCTTTTCTGAAGGAGGTTTACTCAAGAAAATTTGAGTTTGAGAAATTCGATCAATAATTGAACCATCAAAAATTCCTTGAAATTGTTCCCATCGATCTGGGAATAAATTGAGAATAATTAAACTATTGGGAACATGAGTAAAGACCTCTTTAATGGCTTCTCCAAAGCTTCGTAATAATCGTTCATTATGGGCTAATCCTAACCCTTCTAATTGATCAAATACAATAATTAAAGGTTCATCCAGTAAGGATAATTTACTAAACACTTCTAAGGCGGCTAAGGCAATTTCTTCTCGGCTGGTGTCTTCTCCCCAACTTTCTAAACTGACTTTATCTAATGCATCTTGAGGCAAATCATTTAACGCTAACCACTGGGTGATAATTTGACGACGATTAAAATCGGTATACCCACAAAAACGAATAATTCCTTTAAGGATTTTAGGGGCGTATCCGGCTGCCGAAAAGGTTCGCGTCCACCAGTCAGCCGCCCGTTTTTCAATGTGTTGCCAATATTCTCGCTTGGTTTTGGTGTCTTCTTTGCCTAATTCGGTAAATAAGTTAAGTTTATCCGATTGAATCACTTCTAAAATTTTATCATCTTTCTGAATTTTAGCGGTTGAATAGTTATCAATATCTTGAATGATTTTTGCAAAACTATTGGCGAGTAAATATTCAATTTGAGTACGGTTGCCACCGGGAACATTTTGAATTAATGATTCTAAGATCCGGCTATAAATATGAAATAAAATAGCATCTGGATTGTTGGGTTGACGAATAAAAAGTAGGCGATTTGTAGTGAGTAAATCTTTGGCGAGTCGCATCATCAGATGAGTTTTTCCGCTTCCCGGTTCACCAATGACAATTGCCCCTTTACTTTGATGATTGGGATCGTTTTTGATATCAATTAAAATAGATTTTAACCGTTCAAATTCATCTTGAAATATTTCTCGATCATCGACATGATCCTGAAACGGAGTATCAACACGACTGGTGCCAAATGGGTTAGGATGCTGTTTCAATTGAGTTTTTAAAAACTCATTCATCATGTGGCGATAGAGTTGATAAGTAAATAAAGCATCATATTTAGCACGGTGAGTTCCTGCTTTTTGAAAGACTTCCCCATTAACATTCAGTTTAAGAAGCTGACTCAAACTTTCAAGGGAATGACTATCGAGTTCGGGTAAATAACATTGAGCTAACTTAAAACTACATTCAAAGGTGAGGGGAGGACGGGGAATACCTACCGACTGAAACGTATTGCGTAACACGTCAATATCATGGCGAGCATAATGACAAATAATGGTTTTAGATTGAGCAATTTCTAAAAAGTCTTGTACAATGACTTTAAGAGGTTTAGTATGGGGACTAACGGTGGGATTTTGAGGATGATTTTCAGCATAGGCTTCATAAATTAAATCACCCTTGTGATCGACAATTGCCAGTTCTTTTAGAGTGGGTTGTCCGACGGTATCAATAACAAGAAAATTAGAATTAAATTTCATAGGACATTTATATAAAATCAAATATTCGTTTCTTTGAGAGCAGCTATTGTCACCGTGAGGGATATCGAATGGTTAAAAGGGTAACAGCTTATCCTGTTTTTAGTTTACCGCCTCACCCGCCAATAATGCTTGAGCGGCTTCCATCATATCGGTTTCAATTTCCTGGAGATCCTCGCGGCTTTTGAGATAGGTTTGCAACGCTTCTAAGGGATCAATACCGCTACCGGCTTCTAACTCAGGAACCCGAGGACGCGCCAGTTGACTCACCAGTTCCGGTTGAATACTATAAGTATGGGCAAGCTCTAAGGCTTGATGTACACTTGCATTATCAATTAAATCCAATTGTTCAGAACGAAGTTGATAAATTAAACGGACAACTGCATCTTCAATCTTTTTCTTAGCAATGGTTTTTAATAACTGTTCTTGAGGATTTTCTTCCTGGGATAGATCTATTTTAATGGTGATGAAACTCCGTACAGATAGAGGACAAAACTGCCAGTTCACTTTACTTTTTTCTAGTTCAATTAAAACATACCCTTTATCTTCTTTTTCTTCGCTAAAATCAACCCGCTCAATACTTCCAGGATAAATTACAGGGGGATCATTACTAGGATTTAAGTTTTGATGTTTGTGAACGTGACCCAAGGCAACATAATCAAATTGGGGACGAGTCAGTAATGAAAGAGGAACTGTAAATCCTTTTCCTACCGCTAAAAATCGTTCCGCTCCTAAACTGGCTTTATCTGCCATTAAATGAGCTAGTAAAACCGTGGGAATATCCGGGTTTAACTGGCGAATTTGTGCTTCTAAAACCAGCCTTAACCGTTCAATTAAGAGTTGATTAATTTCCCCTAATGATAAGCTTTCTGTTTCCGGACGAGTGAGTAAAGCCGAACGGGTTAACCAGGGTAAGGTTATCACTTGTACAGCCCCATTTTGCGTCTGAATGGGGTGGGTTTCGAGGCGATCGCCGACAATAAATCTAGGAACGGCTAAAGTCCGATATATTCCTAAACTAGCCCCTCCTTGTCCTTGAGAATGCTGATCGTGATTTCCCACTAATAATACCGTAGGAATTTGAGCATCCGCTAACCGACGAAATTGAGCTGCAAACGCCTGTTTCACATAAGGGGGAGGGGTCGCATCAGGAAACGCATCTCCCCCAAATAAAACTAAGTCTACCGGCTCATCAATGGCGCGGTCAATACAACAACTTAATGTCTTGACAAAGTCTTCTAGACGAGTATTCTGTCCGGTTTCTGGGTGGGTGCGTCCGTGAGAAAAACCACTACCGAGATGAATATCAGAGAGATGAAGAATCTTAATCATAATACAATCCCTAGATGAGGAGCTGATGAGAAAATCGAACCCTGAAATCGACTTTAGCCCATTTCTCCCTAAATTTACGGAAGCCAATTTTAAAATTGTACCGGATTACTGATAGCAATATGACTCGGTTCGTCAGAAATATCTCAATCTAAGCCCCCTATTTTGGGGGTTTGGGGGCAATATCGTTGACGAATGATTTTGGATTGCTCTATTAATTCCCTCTCCCCTGAATTGGATATCAGCTTAATCATAAATAAAAATTGTTTCAATTTATGATCTGCCATGATAAGATACTCAATAGATAAGCTTAAGTAAGCCATTAATGAAGATTTTCTCATAAAATTTTGTAGAAAAGCTTATCTTCTTCAGAAATAATAGTGATTATAGAAAGCTGTATTTCGATTGAATTCCGCGTTTACGATTAATTAGATATGTTGCCCTCTCATCGCAATTCAACCCCATCTGCTGAAACGGAGAAAACAGTTTCTCCAGTCTCTCATCCAGAGTTGCCTCAAACCTCACCACTCAGCCAGTTTTCCAGTCAAAGTTTTGTGTATGTCGCCCATGCTATCTTAATTGTTGCTGCTTTGGGCATTGTGAATTGGCTGCATTCAACTTCCTCTGTTTCTTCCCCGTTAAAATTGCAATTAGCCGAACGATGGATTGACTGGCAAGTTGCCCGAGATTAAAATCAAGCAGAGTATCCTGTAGAATATTACATGAATCTTCCCTCTTTCCTCTGGTTATGGAAAATTGCCGCCTGGTCAATGGGCTTATCAATTTTTGCCTATTTCCTGTTGGCAATCACAGGAGGCTGGATGTTTTATCGCCGCAACACCGATCAACCTCGACCGCCGATTTTACGCACTCTTCATTATATAATTGGCGGAACTTTAGTCACCTTAGTGTTGCTGTTATTGGTCATTGGTATTGTTGGTACATTAGGTTATTATGGAACATTGGGTCACTCCGCTCATTTAACGGCTGGACTAACGGTAGTGAGTTTAGTCCTATTATCCGCCTGGAGTGCCACTCAAATTCGTTCTCGTCAATCTTGGGCAAGAAATCTACATATTCGGACAAATTTAGTTCTGTTTATCGGACTTGCAATTGTGTCTTGGACAGGTTGGACGGTAGTGCAGAAATATCTTCCATGAAAAAGAGAGGGCAGTGAACCCCCTCTTTTGCTGAGATATTAGATGTATCAGGTATGGTTTTTTCCTACCATTTCAACAAATTGAAAGCTTCCATATCTACCGTATTTCGGTTCCGATAAATCGCCAAAACAATAGCTAATCCAACCGCCGCTTCCGCTGCTGCCACCGTAATTACAAACACCGTAAAAACCTGACCTTTGATACTCGAACCATCTAAATAATTCGAGAATCCCATCAAGTTTAAATTCACTGCATTTAACAGTAACTCAATCGACATTAAGACCCGAACAGCATTACGGCTGGTAATTAAACCATAAATTCCAATACAAAATAAAGCCGCAGCAATTAACAAAAAATATTCTAGTTGCAGTTCCATAACTTCTCTTTTTTCCTTTGATCAACTTTAGAATTAACTCTCGGATGCCGCGTCATCTGAAGAAACAGATAACAATTCTCTGGGTCGTTCTTGTAAAGTCCAAACTCCCGGCTGTGCTTTTTCAATCTGTTCAACATCGGGAATAAAATCACGACGTGCTAGAATAATGGCTCCCACCATTGCCATTAATAAAAACACAGAAGCCAATTCAAACGGCAACAAATAATCACTAAAAAAGTGCTGTCCAATTTTCATAATTGAACTTTCTCCCCCAGCAATAGCTTCTGTGGAAATTGCCCAAGGGGTTGAAATTACCATCGTCCCTAACAAAGCAAATAGACCCAGACAAACAACGGCTGTTGCCCCTTTTTTAATCCAGGTTTTGGGTAAGACTTTAAAATCTTCCTGTTTGTTCACCAACATAATCCCAAACAGGATTAACACGTTAACAGAACCCACATAAATTAACACCTGTGCCGCTGCGACAAAATCCGCATTTAACAACAGATAAAACCCCGCTTGACTCATAAATACTCCCCCTAATAAAAAGGCGGAGTAAACAATATTATTCAGCAGTACAACACCCAGGGCTGCGCCAATCATCATGACGGTGAGAATGCCAAATGAAACCAGTTGTACACCTTCTGCTAAATTCACTGTTTTTCTTCCTTCAATGTGTTGTGGTTGATCGTCGAGACGCTGCCATGTAATCTAAGTACTCAGCCAACGTCTCTTCACTTCATCGCTTCTAGGACTCTTGAGATCCTTCCTTTTCCATTTGTTCTAAAATTTCCTCAGGACGTAACCCAGCCCGACGGGCTGTATGGGGAACATTGTGGGCTTCGGTCACGCCTTTGGGTAAATAAGCCAGTTCCCGCAGAGGAGTCACCATCGGGTCATTGGTGACCTTATAGGGAAGCCGTCCTAGGGCAACGTTATCATAATTGAGTTCATGGCGATCATAAGCGGCTAACTCATATTCTTCCGTCATGGACAGACAATTTGTGGGACAATATTCCACACAGTTGCCGCAAAAAATACAAACCCCGAAGTCAATACTGTAATGTTTGAGTTTCTTTTTCTTGGCTTCCTTATTCATTTCCCAATCAACCACGGGTAAGTTAATCGGGCAAACTCGAACACAGACTTCACAGGCAATACATTTATCAAACTCAAAGTGAATCCGCCCCCGAAACCGTTCAGAAGGGATTAACTTTTCATAAGGATATTGAACGGTAATGGGACGACGGCGCATGTGGTCAAAGGTTACAGACAGCCCTTGACCAATATATTTGGCGGCTTGTACTGTTTCTTTAGCGTAATCTGTGACTTGGTTGAGGAATTTAAACATGGTGTTCTCGTCTCTCCGTTTCTAAACGATGTTGAATAGATGAGTGCACTTAGCCACCAAAAGCAACCGGGAAGGCTAACTTTAAAGCGGCTGTTAATAATAGATTAACTAATGCAATGGGGAGTAAGAATTTCCAACCTAAATTCAACAGTTGGTCAATCCGCACCCGAGGTACTGTCCACCGCAACAATAAGGCTGTAAATAACAGCAGATAAGCTTTGAGGATAGTCATGGTAATCCCCAGCATGGCGGTTAACACCTGCAACCAAGGGGTGGTTTCACTCACTCCCATCCAACCCGCAATCATTTCAACCGGAATCGGAAAGTTCCAACCGCCGAGGTACAATACGGAAACCAATAAAGAAGCCAGGACTAAATTGACGTAGGATGCCAGGTAATACAGGGCAAATTTCATCCCAGCATACTCGGTTTGATAGCCTGCCACCAATTCTTCTTCGGCTTCGGGTAAATCGAAGGGCAGACGTTCACACTCGGCTAAAGCGGCAATCCAGAAAATTGCAAAACCGACCGGTTGTCGCCAAATGTTCCATCCTAAAATGCCATAACCGGATTGCTGTTCGACAATGTCAATGGTACTGAGGCTGTTAGACATCATCACCACGGCTAACACCGCCAATGCCAAGGGAATTTCATAACTAATCGATTGTGCGGCTGCCCGTAATCCCCCTAACAGAGAATACTTGTTATTGGAAGCATAACCCGACATCAACAACCCAATCGGTTGAATACTGGAAAGGGCAATCCACAGAAAAATAGCAGTTCCCAAATCCGAAATCACCATATTCTGTCCAAATGGAATAATGATGTAAGACAAGAATACCGGGATAGAAACAATGATTGGCCCTAAGGTAAACAAGAGAGGGTCTGCTTTGAGGGGAATAATATCTTCCTTCAGCAATAGTTTTAAACCATCAGCTATGGGCGCTAAGGTTCCTAACGGGCCAATATATTCGGGGCCGATTCGTTGCTGGGCGGCGGCGGAAATTTTCCGTTCTAACCACACTGAACCCAACACACCCACTGTCGCGGCTACAATCATTAAGCCCATGGGTAAAGGCATCCACAGGGTTTTAGCCGCCCCAGAGGGGATACCCAAATCCATCAAGGCTTCAACAAAACTCCTTTGTAGGTCAATTCCAGGGTTCATATATCCAAAAATTCCATCTTTGTTGAATGATTTATTGACAAAAACGAACTTTGATCACGCTTTTGACTGAATCAGAGCAATGTAAAGATTCTTTAAAAACTACACTTTCAACAGTATAGCGCTCGATGGTTGATCAGTTATTTGTCATTGGTCATTCGTTATTAGTGGTTAGAGGGAATAGGTAATAGGCAACAGGGTGTCGGGATTAGATGTTTGAATGCGTGACTTTTGCTCTGTATCTCCCCACTACCTACACCCAACTCCCCACTACCAAACATTGTCCAATAACAAATGACTAATGACCAATGACCAGTAACTAACCTACAACAGACCCGTTCAAGTCAATGGCACAGTTACGCTGTTCGATCTCAATGTAGGCTTCGTTGTGGGAACCGGTATAGATTTGAGTTGGACGGAAAATCCGGTTTTTCACCAGTTGTTCTTTCCAGTGGGCTAACCATCCGGCTACCCGCGCGATCGCAAAAATTGGCGTATACAAGTCCGTGGGAATGCCTAATTTGCCATAAACCAACCCAGAATAGAAGTCTACATTGGCATAAACCCCTTTATGGCCAAGGCGTTCAGTAACTGCTTCTTCGAGGGCTAGGGCAATTTCATAGTACTTGTCGTAACCAAATTTCTCGAAGAGTTGTTCTGCTAGTTTTTGCAGAATGGTGGCTCGCGGATCTTTGACTTTGTAGACTCGGTGGCCAAACCCCATGATTTTCGATTTACTCTCAATCAGTTGATCGAGATAGGGTTTAACATTCTCGACAGAACCAATCTCTTCCAACATCCCTAAGACTTCCTCATTGGCTCCGCCATGTAACGGGCCAGCTAATGTCCCGACCGCTGAGGCGACCACAGCATAAGGATCGGTCAGGGTGGATGCAGTTACCATCGCTGAAAACGTTGAGGCATTAATGGTATGTTCTGCGTGGAGGGTTAAGCAAACATCGAATACCTTTGCCGCTAACGGATCGGGTTCTCGTTCATTCAGCATATACAGAAAGTTGGCAGCATAGTCAAGATCATCACGGGGTTGAACCGGATCATTTCCTTTTCGCATCAGTTGAAACGCCGCCACCATTGTAGGAATTTTCGCGAGGAGTCGGATGGCTGCGTCTCGGATATATTCTGGATTATCCAAGGCACGACGGGAGTAAAATAACCCCAATGCTGCTGCCGAGGTTTGCAAAGCGTCCATGGGATGACCGGTTTCCGGGAAGCATTTCATCATGTCCCGAATTCGGTATTTAATCCGACGATGGAATTGAATATCGTGTTTAAATACCTCTAGTTCCTCTTTGGTAGGGAGTTTTCCCCAAATCAGTAGATACGCGGTTTCCAGAAAGGTACTGTGTTCTGCAAGTTCTTCAACTCGAATTCCTCGATATTCCAGTAATCCTTTCTTTCCATCGACGTAGCTGATACTGGACAAGGTGGCAGGCACACCTTCCAAACCGGGCTTATATTCGTCGATGACAGTCATAGTAGTTTCTTTGATAATGAGTAGAACCTATTTAGGCTACATTATCAGATGGACTGAGGCAGTTGCTATTTTTACTGAAATGATTTAACAACTAGAGTTTAGACTATTGTTTGAATAATAAGTCAATTCAGACGGTAGAAACCTTTAATTTTCTCAAACCAGTATGCCAGTACACAAGCACTGGGGATAGGTTCATTTAAACACCAGTCGAAAGGTTGATGCTCCGTTTTGCAGACGAGACAGCATTCGCCCTAGTTGAGGATAATCATTTTTATGGCGCAAATTTTCAATTAAGAGTAGATATCCACTATAAAAAACAGCAGAAGCCAGAGCAGCTAAATCACCCTGGAATCGTTCCAATGTGAAACCCAAATCTCTTACTTCGATCACAGTCGCCCCAATTACAGCAAGAAAAATTCCAAGTATACACTTTTGATCAACAGTTGATTCAGGAACAGTCGTGCTCCCAATACAGTAAAAATTGGAGTTAAATTATGTAAAATTTTGGAGTTGGCAATGCTAGTATGCTCTAGAGACAAAGACCAAATGATTTGGTTAGCACAGAAACAAACCCCCAAACAAATGATAATTCTAATAATGTACTGATTCTGATTTAAATATTGACTGAATAAGTCAAGAGTAATCTGACGGTTTGAATAGCTATTATTTTCAATTATTTGACATTGATCATAATTATTAATATATCTTGATCCCATCCATAATCCGTAAATGATACTTGTAATCCAAAAGCGATTGAATATCGTAGAATTAGAACTTAGTTCTTTTTCGCTAAGAGAAATAAAAATAGATGAAAATGATACAGCAACTAAGCCTAAAAACAGCAAAAAAAGGTGAGCAACAGAGTCAGGAGATAAATTTTGGGGCTTTAATTTAAAACAAACAGAATTAATAGAATTCATGACAAACCCCCGCGATAAAAGCATTCCTTTAAAGTAACTTTTGCTGTCGTCCTTCAGCCAAAATATTGATCTCTTCCAAATCCAAAAAGTTGATATTTTTAAAATTTTTAGGTAGGGATTTTAGATGATTAAACCAGCTAACTAATGTACTGCCGGAGGACATATATTCCCATTCATCTGTTGGTTTGAGCGATATGACAATATCACTTGAATTAAGTAGGCTGAATCGATCTATAACCTTACACCCTAATTTCATCAAATAATCATCTGCTGCTTCGGAGAATGTATAAGATCCAAAATCTTGCTCAAAAATATACTCTTTAATGAAGGAATTCTTAAGAGTTTCTTCTGTTAAATGTTTATACCAGATGGGCGAATACATTTCATTAGTCGATTGTGATCGACTAATAAATCCCAGAGAATATTGCTTTTTCATTGAGAACACCAGTGATTAGGGATTGAGCTGTAAATAATACTTTTGACAGACAGAGAGTTCCCTATTCGTTCGGAGTTAATATCATGTCCGGCTGAACACTATACACATCTTCTGGAAGTCGGGAGTCGGGAGTGGGGTGTGGGGTGTAGGAGCAAAGAAATTCAGTTCATCAACTTTCTTCTTTTGATGATCCCTCATGATCCGGACTTGATCTGAATTCTACATCCTCATTATACGTTAAGTATTCAAGCGGATTTCATATAACTAGGAGCTAATTGAATAAAAGAAGAAACACAAGTTTAAACTAGTAGTACCCCTTGGAACCAAGCAAATCGTTAATTTTATTGTTTTACCATTTTTTTTGTTTCTTGCTGTTTTCGACCGTTGATTCTACCAGAAATCTCGGAGGAGTTAAACAAAAGAGTTGACTGTTTCCTACCATTGAATCACTCTCCGGCAGGATAATGCCAATGACTCCGGCTTTTTTCACCACTAATCTTTCTCGGGCTTCTCCCCACACCAAGATCTCTGCCCAGTTGCCTAAGTCCGGTTGATGTCCTACCAACGCAATATTCTGGTCTGTTGTCTTGCCATGGCGATCATACCAATTTAGCCAATCTTGAATATCCCCTTCTGGAGATAAGGCAGGGAACACTTCTAAAGTTGAACTTAACCCCTGACGCTGCAAAATGTCTGCAGTTTGGCGGGCGCGAACCAGGGGACTCGACAAGATTCGATCAAATTTAATCCCCAATTGATCCAATCTTTGGGCTACTTTACGGGTTTTGCGATCGCCGCTTGGGGTTAAAGGCCGTTCCTCATCATTTTCGTATGATCCACGCTCCGCCGCAATGCCGTGGCGAATGAGATAAAGATTTGTCATACTCCATTTAATCCAATTTAATCAAAAAAAGTTTTTTATTATTGATCATTGCCGAGACTTGATACTTTAAAGCCCCTCCTCCACAAAGAGATAGGGGCTTTAAAGACCAATCACATATTTTTGCCATTCTTGATGCATTCCACTTTTGAGGTGCTTGGTTACTTCAAAGTAGAGACTACTGTAGGGTTTTCGAGGCGTATTTCGCAGCAGCATATTCGCTTCTTTCGGCGTACGACTGCCTTTACGAACATTACACCGAACACAAGCCGTCACGAGGTTTTCCCAGCTTTCCCCGCCGCCACGCGATCGCGGAATCACATGATCGAGGGTGAGTTCATCTCCGGTATACCCACAGTATTGACAAGAGTGTGCATCTCGGTGCAATATATTTCTCCGGGTGAGTGGAATTTCTTTATAAGGCACGCGAACATAATGACGCAATCGGATCACAGTGGGTAGTGGAAAATCTGGTAAGAGATACCTCCCGTTATGCTCAACCTGTTCAGCTTTGTCCTTTAGCAAGAGAACAACTGCGCGTCGCCAACTGGTAATATTGAGCGGTTCATAGGAGGCGTTCAATACAAGAACGTTGCCCATTGACAATTGTTACAAATACAATTATTAAACCGATAGTAACATAGCTAATGGGTCATTTGTCATGGGTTGTTGGTTATTAGTCATTTGTCATTAGTTATTTGAGGGTCAGAGATCTTCTTGATCAGCAGTTATCACTCAACCTGAAGTGAATTGCTGTAAACTCGCATAACTAACAACGAACAACAAATAACCATGCATCAGTTTATTCCCCCTGAACGATTTTTTCCTTATCTGACCTGGACGGAAATTGCGGAGATGGAGGATAAACAAAATACTGTCATCATTCAGCCCATTGGTTCAATTGAACAGCATGGACCCCATTTACCCCTAATTGTTGATACAGCCATTGCTACAGCAGTTGTGGGTAAAGCCTTAGCTTTGCTGCCAACGGATATCCCAGCTTATGGGTTATCACCCCTGTATTATGGAAAATCAAATGAACATTGGCATTTTCCCGGAACTATTACGTTAACCAGTCAGACCTTAGGGGCAGTATTGATGGAAATGGGAGAAAGCATCTACAGGGCAGGATTTCGTAAACTGATGTTTGTCAATGGTCATGGGGGACAACCCCAAGTGTTAGAGATGGTAGCGCGGGATCTCCATCAAAGGTATGAAGATCTGATGATATTTCCATTGTTTGTGTGGCGAGTCCCCAATGTTGCAGAAGAACTGTTGACCCCAGAAGAATTAGAACATGGCATTCATGCTGGGGATGCCGAAACCAGTCTGATGCTGTCGATTTTGCCGGATCAGGTACGCATGGAGAAAGCGCTACGAGAGTATCCCCACGGCTTACCAGAAGATAGTTTATTGAGTATGGAGGGAAAACTTCCCTTTGCTTGGGTAACAAGGGATTTAACAGTAAGTGGCGTGTTAGGTGATGCCACAGTAGCGACGAAAGAAAAAGGCGATCGGATTTTAGCGTCTTTAGTTCAAAGTTGGGTACAAGTGATTCAAGATATTTATCGCTTTCGTCAACCGCAACGGTTTAAGCAGTCAGAAGTCAGGAGTTAGGAGAGCCAACTTAATCCCTGTTGCCTTCTGGAGCTGTTCTCTCTTCCCAACTTCTAACTTAAAAGAACATAAATAGTGAAAGTTGGAGAGTGACCCAGGGGTTAGTGTCATCGCCTACCGCCTGACGAATAGCAGTACCAGGAAAGGCGATGGCTCCTACTCCCTGGAGCAAGAAATTTTGAGACAGATAAGAGCGACCAATCAACACGAATTCATGACCGATGTCCGTTGATTCCAGATTCTGGAGAACCTGATTTCCACCTAAGTTGTTCAGCTCGTCAGCAAAGCGATAATAATAATCAAGCGAGAACTCCAAAGTACTACTGGGTCTGACTTTGAAGGTAACTCGGTGAGAAAAACTATTGGAATTATTATAGACTTTGCCCAGGTTTATACCTTGTAACCAATCGGTGAGTCCACTCGCCTGTAAGGGGTCAAACCGCTCATAGGTGTTTGTATTGGGATTGTCGCCGCTAAACCCGGCAAAGCGGTAGCTAATACTGGGTCGCCAAGGGAATTCCTCGGCGGTATAGCCGAACCAGATATAACCTCCATGAGCTGCCATGCTCTGTTGGTTACTAAATTGATAGGCATATTCTGCCTCCGCCCACAACCCAGAGACACCAAACAGAGACGATAGGCGTACACGGGGATTGAGTACCTGCAAACCCTCGCGACTAAAATTGTCACCGTCGGGCAATAGATAAGTTCGATTCGACTCAAGTACCGTCACATAAGTCAGAGCCGCTTCCAGGTTTTGGTTATTGTTTAAACTAAGGCTGGCACCCAAATACTGGGTCTCGCTATCGGCTATAGGCAGTTCATCGGGTTGGAGGAAAAACCCTTGTAACCTGACGTTTCCCCAACCCAGATTCGCCAGAACTGTCTGCTCATAGGCTGTTCGGGGATTGGAAAAACTAGCGGCACGATCTAGTGCATTGGCCGAACCCGCAAATTGGGAAAACAAAAAGCCTTGGTTAAGCTGGAACTTTTGCCGACCCGCAGAAAGGTTAAAACTGACAGGACTATCGGTATCAGCCACCAGCAGTCCCCCGTAAAGTTGTTCCACGTCATCAAAAAAGCGATCGTCAGTCCGAAAAATATCGGGCTGTACGGTAGCCGACAGGGTATAAGTACCTGCACTGTAGATATAGAGAGGCCAATCCCCCAATCGGGTAATACCTGCTAATCCTGGCTCTAGATAAAACTCTCCCCAGGTAATCGTACCTTTTGGTTGATAAGGACCAGTGACAAAATTGTCGGCATTGTCAAACCAGGGATTACTGTCACTAAAAACGCCAATGCCACCATTTAGGATGAATTTGACCAACGCCCGATCGCTCTGGTACAGAGTAGGAAAATCGCGAAAACTACCACTCATCACCATACCACTGGGTTGCTGACTCGCTGAAGTTTCCTCTGTTGGTTTTGGCTGTAAGGTCAGCAGCAGAGCGATAATAACCGTCCCTGGGCGATTGGATTCGTACAGGCGATACTCCGCAGATTTGACAAAGGGTAACTGTTGCACTTCATTCAGCCCCTGATCGGCAAACAGAGTACTAAAGCTTCCCCCTGCTCGGATACGAAAGGTATCGGCGATTTGCTGTTGAAACGCCTCATTCTGCTCTGGATCACCCGTTGGGTTGCGGAGGTAGATAAACACCTGTTCGATGGGCAAGCCTTCTCCCAAATTGGGGGGAATCCGCAGTCCTACATTGGGATCTTCTGAGGAGGAAGCCTGTTCTGTCAATTTCGGCTCAACCCAATCAGGCTCGTTTGCCAGAAAAACATCGGGACTCGCTAATTCTGATAGATTAGCGTTGCTCCAAGAAGGCGTTTGCACTTCTTCAGAGGTAACCGCTGAGTTAGAGGAGATCTCCCAACCCTTCTCTATTTCTATTCCAATATCTTCTATATCGAGCTGATATTCCAACCCAGGTGTCATTCGATCAGTTCCTGGAATGGAAGGAATTTCACTGGCGACTTTTTCTTCTGAAAAAACCATTGAAGACACCTGAGCCTGGCTGGGAGATGCCAATCTCAATACTGACAGCATTGCCAGAGAAATCCAGACCCAGAACTGACAATACCGAAGGCAAGGGTGAATCATTAAGCCAAATTTTAAAGGGGATTGCAAAAGTAATCAGAGAATGTGCGAACAATTTGCTGTTGCCAAATCCAGGATTGAAATTAGCAACAGCAATAAGATAATGCATTGTCTATAAATTCACTAATTTGAGGAGTAAAGGGGAGCCAATCATAACTCTAATCAATAACGCCCCTACTAAATTTTTCCCCGGTTTGCCAGACAATGCAGATCATGTTTTGAGAGAAAACTACCTCAATTTATTCGGGCTTGAGTTTCACCCGCTTGCCGCCGCCCGATACATTGATGCTTTGACCACTAATCCAGGAGCCAGCCGGAGAAGCCAACCAGAGCAGGGTATTCGCAATATCCTGGGGAGTCCCGGCGCGTCCGGTGAGGTTATCGGGGTGAGCCAGGGCGTATTGCGCTTTCTCATCCAAACCGGCTTCGGCATAGCCTGGGGTGATGACGGTGCCAATTAAGATGGTGTTAATGCGGATTTCTTTGGCGAAGTAGTGCGCTAAACCCAACATCATGTGGTTCATTGCTGCCTTAGCTGCAGAGTAAGCGATGAAGTCAAAGGCGGGCATCGTCCCCACCAGGGAGCCGGAGTTGGTAATGGAGGCACTTTTACCGGCTTCTTTAGCTTTGAGCAAATGGGGACGGCAGGCGGCGGTCATCTTCATGGCGGCGAGAGTGTTGAGCTTGTAGCTCTCAATCATGTCTTCCTCAGGAACTGCCAGGGGGTCGTCGTAGGCTCGACCCCAGCCAACGTTATTTACCAGGGTGCTAACGCTGCCAAAGGCATCAACGGTTTTCGCCACACAGTTATCGATATCCGCCTGGACAGTGACATTACAGCCGATGCCAATCACATCGTTGCCGGTTTCTTCCTGGATTTTGGCGGCAGTGGCCTGGGCCTTCTCCCCTTGTAGGTCGGCAATCATAACCTTGGCCCCAGCCCCCGATAAGGTTCTGGCGAAAGCTTCACCGATATTCTGGGCACCGCCCGTGACGATGGCAACATAGCCATCCATACGAAAGTCTGCAAATGCGTCAAAGTTGCTCATAGTTGTCTCCTGATTTGAATTTGAATGAGTTAATCGAGTTCTTGAACACCACCACCGCTGACAGTCAACACTTGTCCACTCACCCAACTAGCGGCGGGAGAACAGAGGTACAAAGCGGCATAGGCAATGTCACTAGGTTGACCAAGGCGAGATAGAGGGGTATGCTTTAACATCGCTTTTTCGATGTCGGGAGTCAGTACCGTCCCCAAGGCATCAGTTTTGATCGCACCAGGGGCGATCGCATTCACGCGGATACCTTTAGGCCCTAGATCAAAGGCAATATTGCGAGTTAGGTGGCTTTCCGCCGCTTTCGATGAACCGTAGGCAGCCATTTTTTGATTCTTATTCTCCCCCGCCATGGAAGAGATGTTCAAGATAGCTCCTCCCCCAGCAGTTTCCATATGGGGAGCACAGAGTTGGCAAAGATGAAACACTGAGAACACATTGAGCTTGTAAGCCCAAATAAAAGTGTCCATATCCATATCAAAGGGCTTGGGACCGCCTCCCCCGGCGTTGTTCACCAGCAGAGTAATTTTGCCGAAGGTATCGAGGGTGCTCTGGACCAGATTTTCCAATGCTTGATTATTGGTGACATCGCAGGCAACGGCCAGGGCTTTTCCCCCCTGAGTTTTGATTCCCTCGGCTACTGCCTGGGCGGTTTCTTCTTTCAAGTCACTGACAACCACAGAGGCTCCAGCCTGAGCGAATAATTCGGCAATACCTCGCCCAATACCAGCCCCAGCTCCAGTCACAATTGCCACCTGATTTTCCAGCTTAAAGGCATCTAATACAGTCAAATCCATAATTTTTCTCTCAAAGTCAAAGGTAATTAATCAAAATTTTTATTACTTGGATTGGGGTTGAGGTTTTAGCCCCAACCACAGCAGAACAATCATAGGCACTAGGACCAGGGCGGCGACCATAAACATTTGGCTAACACCTGTGGTAAAAGCGGCTTGGTAATTTCCTACCAGTCCTTCTAACTTTTCTACAGGCACCGCAAATTGAGCCGAGATAGACGGTAAATCGCTTCTCAAAATCTCTTGTAGCAAATTATTAACCTGCTTAATTTGTGCTTCATTTAACCCTGCTTTGGTTAATTCCCCCAGATAATAATTTCGCCCAAATGTAGTCACTAAGGAAACCGTTACCGCTACTCCCATGGCATTGCCCAGTTGAACCACCGCATTATTGGTAGCAGAGGCTATACCAGCTAAGTTGGCTGGAGCAGAACTCAGTAGGGCATTCATCCGAGGAATATTCGCAATACTATAGCCTGCCCCGAGCAAAAGCATAGGTAAAAGCATCGTCCAGATAGAGAGTTCAGGATTGAGCAATTGGGAAAACAAGAACAGCGCCAACGCAAAGGCTGTGGTACCTGATACTACTAAGAAACGCATCTGGAAACGATTTACTACTGTACCAACGAGAATGCTGAAGACAAACAAAGACAAAGTTAATGGCATTAACATCAAAGCTGATTGTACTGGAGATTGCTTGATTAATACCTGAAAGTAATTGGATAGATGGAAAAATGTTCCTGTCTGGGCAAAAGAAAGTAGGAGAATTAACAAACAGCCCAAGGAAAAAGCTGGTTTTTGAAACAGGGATAGTTCTAAAGCAGGAAATTGAACTCGAGATTCCCACCCAATAAAAATGGCTAAAATGATCAATCCCATCAGGGCAGGAATGATTACTGCTCCCGTCAAAAAACCACCAGAACCACTAGCTTGACTAATGCCATAGACCAGAGAAAACAATCCAGCGGCACAGAGCAGAATACCTCCTAAATCTAGTTTTCGCCCACCTCCAGCTTTACTCTCTGAAACAAAGCGCAGCATTAAGAACAACGTAATTATTCCTAAGCCAATCACCAGTAAAAATACTGATCGCCAGCCCAATGTCTGGTTGAAATATTGAATGATTAGGGATGAAAAACCCCCCATAATCCCCAGAGATGCCCCATAAATTCCCAAGGCTTTAGGACGTTCTTCATCATCAAAAGTGACGGTAAGGATGGCCAGAACCAAGGGATTAACCATGGCCTGAAAAATACCATCCATAGCTCTAATGCCAATCAGCACGTTAGGATCAGCAGCCATCATAGATAAGACCGCTGAAGCTAGAATCCCTCCAGTACCAATTACAATAAATCGGCGGCGACCGTACAAATCTCCTAAGGTTCCTCCACCTAAAATAAATGCCGCTAGCATCAGCGTAGAAATACTCAACATTAAACCAATGGTAGATTGAGGAGGGTTAAATTCTGCTTGAATGGCAGGAACCACCAAGTTCAAAATACCAGCATCGATGGCTACCATCAGCATAGCAATGATGCAAGCTAACAGAACCATCCATCGTCCTGAATCTCTTTGGGAATTGGGGATCAGAGAATGTGTCATGATTTATTTAAGAAACTCAAGGAATTGGCCTAAATACTCCAAAAGTAGGGTCGAAAACTATTAGCAATTGTACATGAAAAACCTGACTTAAAATCATAGGGAAAGCCAAATAAATTGGGCGGTGGAAAGTTAGCCGTCTGCCGCAAGAAGCCCCACACCAAATTTGACCCGAAAGAACACTCACTCAAATTGGCGTGGGATAATTTCTTTGAAAAACGATCTAAATGTCCAAGATTTAAGTCAAAACATAGTAGGCAGTCAATTCAATATCCTCAAAACGTTAAGGTCTATAATAACTACTTACAAATACCCAAAATTCTGTCAGCTTGTGGTAGTGGCTCTCCCGACTTAAAAGTGTAAAATGTAGCGTAAGCTACGTTTTACACTCTGACTGGATATGGACTTTCATCTAGACCGCTTGCTAAATCTTCCCAACGTCACTTGCCAACAACCTAGATAAAGGGTCGTTACTAGAAGTGATAGATTCTCATAAAAGCGAAGAAATTATAGAGGTTTTAAGGAAGCAGCCAGAATCCATGAGAACGAAAGTTAGAGAAGTTTGTGTAGATATTTGGTCGTGAAGTAATCCCAGTATCTCCACACTATACCAGCCAAGAATGTAGTAATTGTGGTGTTAGAACTCACAAGAGTTTAAGTACTCGTACCCATTCTTGTCCACACTGTGGATACACTGAACAAAGAGATGTCAATGCAGCCATTGTCATCCTTAGCAGAGCATCAGCTACCGGAGGGCATCCGGAAAGTAACGAAGCGTGGAGTTGCAGCCTCTACTTCTGTTGGTCGCAAGACCTGCAAAAGCAAGCAGCGACATCGGCAATTTGTTATTTGTCCTGAGTTATTGGTCATTTGTTCGTGTTAATATATTGGTCACAATTCCTCTCATCTATGACAAGCACGGTACAGAGCGAGCCTCCTTGTAACATTGAGGCGAGGAAAAGGATAACGTTTTTTCTTGAGTGACGGGATCAGTTACTCCAAGGTGTCGATGGAAATTGAGCAAGCGCAACAGTTGTATGAACTCGCAATTAAACAGCAACACCCCCCAGATGCCCAAATGTGTTTAGAGGCAGGGGACAGCTTGTTCAAACAGAATCAACCTTCACCCGCTATCACCCTTTACAAAAAAGCCCTGAAACAACTCCCTCAGTCAGCATCAGTCCATTTCAAACTGGGGGAAGCTTTGCTAGAAACTGGCGCAATAGAGGCGGCGGTTACAGCTTATCAACAAGCCATTCAACTCAACCCAAAAGCTTTCATTTTCCATGTGGGTTTAGGTCGAGCCTTGACTCAACAACAACAGTGGGATGCAGCTATTACAGCCTATCAAACCGCTATTCAACTTAACCCCAAATTTCCCTGGGCTTATCACCATTTAGCCCAGATTCTCAAACAGCAACAGCGTTACACAGCAGCGATTGCTGCTTATCGCCAGGAACTGCATTTAAATCCAAAATTTTATTGGTCTTATCTGCATTTAGGTGATTTATTACTGAAAACTCATCAACCCACCGAAGCGATCGCAATCTACAAAAAAGCGATTACTCTCAATCCCCATCAACCGGAAGCCCAACAACGACTTAAAGAAGCCTATTTATCTCAACAACAACGGGGAGATTATTTGCTGCAACAACATCAATGGTCTGCCGCCGAAGCAGCTTATCAAGAAGCCATTCAACACAACCCGCAGCATTCTTGGTATTACTATGGATTGGGATATGCACTATTGAAACAAAAACGCTGGGAAGCTGCCATTACTGCCTTGAACAAAGCCATTGAACTTAACCCAGATTGTGGTTGGTCTCATTGTCATTTAGGCAACTGTCAATTTCAATTGGGTGAATATCGAAGCGCGATCGCAGCCTATCAACAAGCCATTGAAATCAACCCTGATATTCCTGCCGCCCATCTCGGTTTAGCCGATATTTTAGCCCGACAAAACCAATATCATCCCGCTATTTCTGCCTATCTTCGCGCCATTGATTTACAACCCGACTGGCTGACTCCTTATATTAAACTCAGACATATTGAAACCTTTCATGGCGTACAGCATACCCCAGAACAATATCAACACATTGCTGACCATTATCGCCAGATTATTCAAGCTTATCCCCAACAAACAGAAGCCTATATTAATCTGGGAAATTTACTCACCAAACAGGGATTAAAAGCCGAAGCTATTACCTGTTATCAACAAGGGGTTTATCAAAACACTCTGAAACAACGACCGGAATTCATTAAATATTATAGTAAACACCAGACTGTTGCAGGGCCTCAATTTTTAATTATTGGCGTGATGAAAGGGGGAACCACTTCATTATATGAATATCTGATTCAAAATCTTCAAATTATTCCCAGTCTACAAAAAGAGATTGACTTTTTTAATTATCAATTTAATCTCGGGTTAGATTGGTATAACGCTCATTTTTTCCCTGTGCCTTCATCCGGTCAATTTTTAACAGGAGAAGCCAGCCCCACTTATTTATTAGATCTGAAAACAGCTCAACGAGTATTCGATCATTTTCCTCAGGTTAAATTACTAATCATTTTAAGAAATCCCGTTGATAGAGCTATTTCTCAATATTACGATCATTTTTATTGGCTAGGACGAGAAAAACGATCTTTACCTGAGGCAATTCATTCAGAAATAGAGGTGTTAAATGCCTTAGATGCTCCCACTAAAATTGAGATTTATTCACCCTTTTGGAAAACACAAAAAGGTCACTTATGGCGCGGATTATATGTTTACTTTATTGAAAAATGGATGCAGATTTTCCCCCGCGAACAGTTTTTGATTTTGCGAAGTGAAGACTTATATACTCATCCTCAAGAAACAATGCAGCAAGTCTTTCAATTTTTAGAAATATCTCCTGATAAATTATCCAACTATCAACGATACACAGCCGGATCTTATTCTCAAGTTCCTCAAGAAATTCGAGAACAACTATCAGCATTTTTTAAACCCCATAATCAACGGTTAGAAGCGTTTTTAAACCGTAAATTTAACTGGGATTAATTCTTTGTTATTTGTTATTCGTCATTCGTCTTTTGTTAATTGTTTGAAAGTCTAGCAATTTAAGTAACATCTCTGAGAAGAGATTGATCATCCAGGAACGAAACCCCTACAATATAAACATCACCATTTTAAAGTTGTCTGCCTTCGCCAATGGAAGCTTTTCAGCCGACCCCCCCCAACTGGACAATTAACGCTGTTCATGCCGATCAATTCTGTTGTCCTCAATGTTCTGCCAGTAGCCGAGAAGCCGAACAGGTTTGGATTAATCGTCGTTCCCCGGTCTATGGCGAAAATCATCGTCGCAAATGGCAAGAATTTTATCGCTGTGCCTGTGGGTGTGGGTGGTGGGGATGGAGTAGTGATCGCCCTCCTTCTCCTTTTAAACAAGACCCAGACGATCTGTTTTTGGAAGAGGAATAAGATTTAACTAACAATATAGCGTATCCTCAAATAGGTCTTCACACCCCACTAATTTAACGTCCCCAAAGCCTAAACTTTCTAAATAAACTTTCCAACCCAAGGCGGTATCTTCTAATTTTAAAGTCCCTAGTACTTGTGCTACACTAGCAATCCAAGGTAAGGTAGAAATGCGGTATCCTTGCCAGTTGACACTGACGGAAATCCAATCCGGTAAAGCTTGTTGATCAATATGGGATGAATGTTCATAACTGGCCCGAAAACAGTAAATTTTACCAAAATTTGCCATAAGGGTTGATTTGAGTCTTTCTGATACACTTTATATCAGGTAGAAAAAACACCACAAAGACACAAAGGACACAAACAGAGAGGGACGGGTGAGGATAGCCCTCTACTCCCCTGTTAAGGATGAATTAAGAATGAGCAGACTCGGGTTGAGAACGGCGTTTTTTACGGCGGAAACCCTTTCTTAAGGCGTGTTGGAAGCTGTCTACATAAGTGAACCAAACGGGAACAACCACTAAGGTTAACAGGGTAGAAGTGGTCATACCGCCAATTACAGCGATCGCCATCGGACTCCGAACTTGCGCCCCTGCGCCTAATTCTAAAGCAATGGGAGTCATGCCAGCAATGGTAGATAATGTGGTCATTAAAATCGGTCGTAAACGGGAGACTCCGGCATTAACAACCGCGTGAAATTGGGGCATTCCTGCCTTTTCATTACTGAGGGAAGCATCCACCAATAAAATGGCATTTTTTGTCACTAATCCCATTAATAATACAATTCCAATTAAGGCAAATAATCCCAATTCTTTTTGAGTGATCATCAGGGCAAGTAATGCCCCGCCTAACGATAAAGGGAGTGCCATTAAAATGGTTAAGGGAATCATAAAGTTGTTGTACAATAACACTAAAATGGCATAAATTCCCAGAACCGCTAACCCTAAAGCTGTTAGAAACCGTGTAAATACTTCAATCATAATATCGGCATTGCCATCGGACTGTTGGCGCACATCTGGCGGTAAAGGATTCATTGCTGGTAACGCATTGACCTGTTCTAAAGCCTGTCCTAAAGATAATCCTTGTAAGTTGGCTTCAATAGAGACTTTTCGCGCCCGATCAAACCGTTCAATTGTGGCAGGGCCACTGCCTAAAGTAATCTCTGCTACAGCGGATAACGGCACTAATTGACCCGTTTGGCTAGGAATTTGCAGGTTACGAATAGCATCAAAATCATTACGAAATTCCTCTGCTAATTGCACCCGAATAGGAATTTGTCGGTCTGCTAAATCAAATTTCGCTAAGTTAGATTCATTATCTCCTAATGTCGCCAGTCGGGCTGTACGGGCAATTGACTGCACTGAAACCCCTAAATCTCCCGCCCGTTTCGGATCGGGTTTAATCAGCAATTCTGGCTTAACTAAACTAGCACTTGAATTCACTTCAACTAACCCTGAAATCTCGCGCATTTGTCGTTCAACAGCATTTGCAGTTTGTTGTAAGGCTTCTGGGTTTTCACTGGTTAAAACAATAGTTAAATCTTTGGTACTGCCGCCGCCACCATCCGCTTGAAAGCCAATTCTTGCCCCTGGAATTTGTTCAAATTGAACCCGCATTTGTTGTTCAAATTGTTGTTGAGAAACCTCTCTTTTATCTATCGGTAATAAATTCACATAGAGTGAACCTTTATTGACTTCTAATTCCCCACCTCGGCTACTACCAATCACTGCCAAAATATTATCGACTGCAATATGTTCTCCGGTTAAATTAGCAGCCTGTTGGACAACTTCATCCATTTCTTGTAACGTTGCACCGGGCGGTAATTCAAGTAACACTGTACTCAACCCCGTATCACTCGTACTAAATAACCCTTTAGGAATTAATGGAACTAATTGTAAACTGCCGATAAAAAAGACAATAGCGATTAATAATGTAACAATTTTATGGCGTAATGCCCAAGTTAATAAACCCCGATAAGGACGAATGCGTGTGGGCGGTGTAGAAGGGCTTAAGGCAGCCGCAAAACGAGATTTTCGAGATGGATCTTGAGGTTTAACTTTTAGTAACCGCGCCCCCAACATTGGTGTCATGGTACAAGCCACCAACGTCGAAAACATTGTAGAAGCTGCAACCGTGACCCCAAAGGGTTTAAAGAATTGACCGGGAACCCCTCCCATAAATGCCACCGGAAGAAACACCGCCACAATGGTTGCAGTGGTTGCCACCACCGCTAAACCAATTTCTTCAGAAGCATCCAACGCCGCCTGAAACGGTTTCTTCCCTTGTTTGAGGTGTTGGTCGATATTTTCCATCATACAAATGGCATCATCCACCAGGTTCCCCATAGCCAGGGCTAATGCCAATAACGTCATCCCATTCAAGGTGTAATCAAACCATTTCATCACCATAAAGGTGGGTAAAATTGATAACGGTAATGCCACCGCCGTAATTAATGTTGATCGCCAATCTCGTAAAAATAAACCGACTACAATTACCGTTAAAATTGAACCAATTATTAAAGCATCAATAGACGCTTGATATGAATCTCGAATTTCATTAGCACGGCTAAAAACCAGTTGAATTTTGACATCTTCCGGTAAGGTTTGATTAAGTGTTGCAACTTCTTCTCGAACTTGTTCTTCAACCGTCACTAACGTACTGCCACTACTACGAACTACAGAAAAACCGACAACGGGTTGTCCTAATTCTAAGTTAGAAAGCTGGTTATCACTACTATTTTGAAAATTATAATAACGGGCGCGTTGACGCACTTCCGCAAAGCCATCAATTACCTCTCCAATACTGGATAATGGTACAGACTCTCCTGAAGGTAAAATAATCGGTGCATCTCGTAACGCCGCAACGGTTTCGGCGCTGCCTAACGTCCTAATACTGGTTTCACTGCCCCCCGCTTGCGACCGTCCGCCTGGTAAGTTGATATTATATGCCCGAATTTGATTATTAACTTCAGTTGCTGTTATTCCTAAACCTTGCAGTCGATCTGGGTTAAGTTCAATCTGAATTTCTCGATCTACCCCCCCAACCCGTTGAATTTGGGCAACGCCAGTAACACTGAGTAAAGCGCGGCTAATTTTACGGTCTACTAAATCACTCAGTTCTTCCACACTACGTTGATCGGACGTAACGGCATAGGTCATAATCGGCCCGCCCGCAAACCGCAACCGTTGTACAATGGGATCATTAATATCCTGGGGTAACTCTTGGCGAATTTGGGCGATCGCATTGCGGACATCGTTAGTGGCGCGATCGCTATCTGTCCCTAAAATAAAGCTAACGGTTGTGGTAGAAGCCCCATCTCGTACTGTAGAATTGAGTTGATCGATATTGCCTAACCCAGCTACGGCATCTTCCACCTTCTTCGTCACCTGGGTTTCTAGTTCTGTTGGCCCTGCCCCCGGTTGAGTAACCGTAATACTAACCGCAGGAATATCAACATTGGGGGTGTCATCAATTCCCAATTGGAAAAAGGACATGATCCCCACTAAGCTTAAGACTAAGAATAAAACCAGCGTGGGAATCGGTTTTTTAATCGACCAAGCCGAGAGGTGAAATTTTGACATTTGATTTGAGAGAGGAGAGGCTAGCAGTTTTAAAATTAGAATTTTTTATAATTTTCAGCTGAGTTAGCCCGTTTTCAGAATCAGCTGAAACTGAAATATTAAATATATTAAATAATTGTAAACTCTTTTAAAGAAAACTGCCTTTCCTGCTGAACCAGAAGTCTCTTATTTCCAGCTATAGCGCTGCGCGTAGGGGATTAGTGCTATAATCTGTGGTTGAAGCCGAGAGTCATAAACTCAGGACAAATGACAAGTGACGAATGACTAATAACCCAATCTACTTCTGTTCCGGATGAGCCGCAGCCGGTGAAGAGGCTTCCATCTGATTAATCTTGTCAATCATTTGATAAAGTCGGCCAATATCTTTTTGATTGAAGTACAACCCAATGCGCGGTAAATCCTCAGTTTCGTCTCCCAACTCTTGAGGTAAGGTCTGCATTTTTTCAATGCGCCCTTTCATCAGAATGTCATTAAAGTCTTGATTTAAGATTTCCACCTCTTCATCCAGTAAATTCGACTTGAGACGAATCACCAGTAACTCATCCACGTAGCGACAGGAGTGATAAATGCGATAAAAGTTGGCGATCGCCTCAATTGCATCTGGGATATTATCTGTAATCGTATAGATACTGGAATCTTCTGGCGAAATCAAACCCCGACGCAGGAGTTGTTTCTCCACAAATTCATGCCAATCATGCCAATAGTGTCCACCGGGTCGGTCAATTAACACCAAAGGTGCCGGACCAAACTTACCAGTTTGAGCCAGGGTTAAGCATTCAAAGGTTTCATCTAACGTTCCAAACCCCCCTGGAAACATGGCTAAAGCATCACTTTCCCGCAGAAAGAACAGTTTGCGAGTAAAGAAGTATTTGAAGTTAATCAATTTGTCATCCCCATCAATATAAGGATTAGAAGACTGTTCAAACGGAAGTTGAATATTCAACCCAAACGAATGTGCTGCCCCAGCCCCTCGGTTCCCCGCTTCCATGATGCCACCACCGCCACCTGTGAGTACCATAAACCCCTGTTGAGTCACACAATGGGCAAAATCAGCCGCCAGTTGATACTCACCCGCTTCAGGGGGAGTTCGAGCCGAGCCAAAAACACAAATTTTGCGGACATGACGATAAGGATAAAAAATTTGAAAGCCCCGTTCCATATCCAGCAATGCGGCTGAAATAATTTTCCAGTCCAGGGTTTCAAACTCCTCCCCTGCCATACGAGCCAGACTTGAGAGTGATCGAGCAATCCATTTCTTGTGCTTCAAATGAGGCAGTTTATGGATTAATTGCATCAGCTCGACTTGAAAGGACTCCATACTTTGGCCAGTACCCAAAATATCCACAGCATTTCACACCGTAACAAACTTCTTCTAATACAAGGGATTAGTAGAGAGGACACACTGTTATTCTCTCAGAGGATACCGTTGAGTGAGCGCCGCTCACGTCATTGAACAGGAATGGTTCATGTTAAGGCAGCGGTTGATTGGACTCCATCAACGGCATCTCATCAGCAACAGTTGAACCTTAGAGATATTTTTCCAGTGTATTGGCTAATGTTGTTTTGGGAACCGCGCCGACCACCATATCGACTCTTTGACCGTCTTTGAAAATCATCAGAGTCGGAATACTGCGAATGCCATATTGACTGGCAACCTGCGGATTTTCATCGGTATTGAGTTTGACAACTTTTACTTTTCCTTGGTACTGGTCTGCAATTTCCTCGACGACGGGCGCTACCATTCGGCAGGGGCCACACCAAGGTGCCCAAAAATCGACCAAGACTGGCACTTTACTCTCAAGTACCTCTTGCTTAAAGTCGCCATCAGTAACTGCTTGGCTTTTATCAGTAGTTGACATGCTTTACAATCCTTTTACACATCGTACATTCGTGACGGATCACACGAGTCGGGACGATTGCCTGTCCTGTGTGGGCTTCCGGTTTCATCCACTGTGTCTAGATTTCCCTAGTTGTGCCCCTGTTGATCAAGGGGTAAAGGGAATCGGGAATCATTAAACACAATGTCTGGAGGTTTGACGAACCTATCGGCTGCCCTTACTCCTGTGACAGATCACTATCACCCCGGTAGACTCCCTCCGCCTGAAGGAGTTGAAAATAACTCATAAACCAATAAACTAATGAGCTATCATACAATCTCGTTGGATCTTACACCAACCTGTAGACCCTAAGTGCTTTCTGCTTCTAGGGTTTTATTTTTTTATCGTGTAATCTTGATTTTACTCCAGATTGACATGAACTTGCGGATTGACACAAGCCCCGCCCTAGAAGCCTTGCCCTCTTGAAGAAGGGGAAACGGGGATTCTCTAGAAAACGGGATTCTTCTTGCACCGACAAACCTGAGAATGAGCAATTAACTCCCACCCAGTCAGGGACTTTCAACCTTTTTGATTATACTCGTTCATCCCTTGAGCGTTCTACTGAGAAGAACCTTGCTCTAGATCCGCTTTTTTGGTCAAACGATGACATCATCATATTGATCGTAGGAAACATCAGCTCCATCCGTTTCGTCTGTAATGACTGTAACCCAAAGTTGAACCAGGGGTTGCACAACACCCAACTAAACAGTATGTTTATCCTATGAGCCAAGGAGCTGCAATAAGAAACCGCCCGAACATAAGTTCAGGCGGAGTGTGGTGTGAGGAGTGAACGGAAACATACGTCTCCGCTCTTTCTATTTTGACATTTTCTTTGAGATAATTCCAGAGGTAACCCTAAGTTTTACGACAATTTAACAAGTTTTGTCAAGAGTTTACACAAACTGAAGAGTCATTCGTTATTTGTTGTTAGTTATTAGAGGGAGTTGGGGGTAGGGTGTCAGGTTTGGGGAGTAGGCACTCTTGCAATAGCCAATAACCCCATCGCAGAGCCTGAACGCAGTCCTAGGGTCGCCATACGCCTGTGAGGGCTAATGGGCGTGAGCAATATTGCCCGTCAGGGCTATGGACGAATAACGAATAACCAATGACAAACAACAAAGGAAAAATCACCAATAATAGAGCATGAAGATTTATCTGATCTAATCATGCCTGAATCTCCAAATCATCATGACACTGCATCAACCTTGACAGCTTTACAAAACTTGATTGAGGTTGTGGCTCAATTGCGATCGCCTCAGGGTGGATGCCCTTGGGATTTAGCTCAAACCCCACAAAGCTTAATTCCCTATATTATTGAAGAAGCTTATGAAGTGGTGGATGCTCTCGAAACAGGAGATGAAACAGCTATTGCGGAAGAACTGGGAGATTTGCTCCTGCAAGTGGTGTTGCAAGCGCAAATTGCCCTGGAATATCAACAGTTTTCCTTGGCGACTGTAGCTCAAAAGATTACAGAAAAACTAATTCGTCGCCATCCTCATGTCTTTGGCAGCGTAGAAGTAGAAAGCGTTGATCAAGTTCGTGACAACTGGGAAAAAATTAAAGCTGAAGAAAAGGGAGAACCCCATGAAGCTCAATCCCTCAGCGCTAAGTTGAGTCGTTATGCCCGTCAGTTACCGCCTTTATTAGCAGGGATGAAAATCTCAAAAAAAGCCGCTGGTGTAGGCTTTGAATGGGACAATATTGAGGGGGTGTGGCAAAAATTTCATGAAGAAGTGGGGGAGTTTGAAGAGGCACTACAACAGGGAGATCAAGCCCATCAACAAGCAGAATTGGGGGACATTCTCTTTGTGTTAATTAATTTAGCCCGGTGGTATGATTTAGATCCAGAAGCCGCATTACGAGGCACTAATCATCGATTTGTCAAGCGCTTTTCTCAGGTGGAACAAGCTTGCGATCACCCATTATCCGATTATTCTTTAGCAGAATTAGAAGCTCTCTGGCAACAAGCGAAGATTACTTTAAATCAACCTCAAACTGATACTCACCTAAAAGGGGCTTAACCCTCTATTTTCAAAGAGACGTTCATTAGAGAGCGTCTCTTTCTTATTCAAGACTTAATTGAAATACTTTAAAAGTTCAAATTTGATATAAGAGATTACTTAAAATTTTTACTTAAAATTCAAAAATATGTAAAGATTGGGTAAAGGCAATTGTGTTAAAACTCTTGTCCATGATACGGTTTAAAATATATTTTTAATTGACTCAATTGTTGTCACTTCTTTCTGATTTAATGAAGGGTGATAACCATTGATATCAAATAAGTCTAGGGTTTTATTATTTTATACCAATGAGTATCAAAGAATTAATTTTAATTTGATATACAATTGGCTCATTCGTGATTTGATAGAGTCAAATGACTTGATTATTAGCCGACTGAATCTGATTTTTATCTTCATTGAAGAACCACAGATTCTATGATTAAATACAAAATATTAATACATCTATCACAAGGGAGCTAAAAAAGTATGACTGTATCTCCAAAAACAAGTGTCATTGAACTCAGTAAAACATTAAAATTTAATCAAAACCTAGGATATCAATTTCTTCAAAATAACTATTTAATTGAATCTGAGCAAGTCTTTCGACATCTTTCGTTTGAATATCCCCATAAGCCCCAAGGTTATGAAGGCTTAGCTCGGGTGGCGATGCGTTCTCAGAAATGGGAATTAGCCCTTAAACGTTGGGCAAAGGTCATACAGCTCTTTCCAGATCGCATTCCTGCAAGAGTTGCGGTCGGGAATATATTAATCGAGTTAAATCAGTTTGAGCGGGCTGAATTAGTCTTTCAAGATTTGGTCAAGACTTATCCTGATAAACCCCAAGGATATGAAGGTTTGGCTTACGTAGCGCAGCACGCCAATCAACCCGATCAAGCCCTTAAATATTGGGATCTTTCCATTCAAAAAACTAATGCAAAATCGAGTTACTTAGGAAAAGCTAGACTGTTAATTAATTTAGCTCAAGATGAGCAAGCTTTTAATTTAATGAGTTGTTTTATGACTCATAATCCTCATGATTTAGAAATGATTTTAGAGAAAGCAAAACTCTTGGTTATGACTCAAAATTTTGAAGCCGCCATTCAAGAGATTAATCGATTGCCAAAGTGCGATCGGGAGTTATTACCGGTGAAAGCATTATTGATTTCAGCTTTAATCGGGATTAAGCACTTCAATCAAGCTAATACTATGATCGAGAGTTTGCCAGATTTTCAAGATTGTAATTATCAGCAAGTAAGGTTTTTTAAAACTTGGCAAAAATATTATCAACAAGGTTTTGACTTCAATCAACCTAAGATTTTTGGCATTGGTTTAAGTCAAACAGGAACCCGCTTACTTAATGAAGTGCTAAATCAGTTAGGTTATACCTCAGTGCATTTGATTAACCCGATCACAAAAACTATTTTAGACTCAAAAGATTTCTTATACTTTGATGCTTTTACAGATATCTCTGTATCTTTCCGATTTGAAGAGTTATTTTTTGCTTTCCCCAATGCTCAGTTTATTTATCTAGAACGAGATCTGAGTCAATGGATTGAATCTATTTCTGACTACTATACAACATCTTATGGATTCAGTACACCGAAAGCAATGAGGAATTGGCTAACTCAGACTAACACTTTTAAAAGAGGACGCTTAGACACGGATACCACTTATCGTCATGCTCTCGCTAATTTATATGCACATCATCTCAATTGGAAAAGTGCATATCACTCGTTTGATCAGCGAGTGAAACGATTCTTCCATGATAAACCTAAAGATAAATTACTAAAAATGAATATTTTTAAAGAAAGGAGTTGGGACAATATTTGTCATTTCCTAGAAGTTCCGGTTCCTTGCGAATCCTTTCCTCGCCAACCTCTATCAGAATAGATAGGGCTTGCTAAAGAAGTTCTGGGATGAAGCTAGAGAACAGGGAATAGGGAAAAGTAATGACTTGAGATTGATGAGGGTTGTCTCCTGCGGAGGAACAACGCCGGTCAGAAATTCTAGTATCTGATTAGAATTAAATCACCTTGGGAAAATTTAACGAGTTTGCCCTCATTAAAAGATCTTAAGTGACTGATGAGTTAAACTCTATTGACTCAAGATTTTTTTGATGTTAAATGCAATATTTTATTGTAAGATGAAATCAAATAAGTGATGGGCAAATTTTAGTTTACTACATTGTGCTACTTTTTGTTGCCTTCCTTTAGGATCAATTAGAATAGCTTGATTAGTGTCACTGCCAAAGCCAGCTTGGGGTTGATCAATTGGGTTGGCAACAATTGCATCTAAATTTTTGCGCTGCAATTTATCAATTGCTGGGGTGACAATTTCCCCAGTTTGTGCTGCAAACCCCACAATTTGTTGAAAGGATTGCTTTTTTTGACCCAATTCTGCTAAAATATCAGCAGTATGCTGTAATTGGATGTTAGTGCTTAATTGCTGTTTAGGCACTTTCAAGGGAGAATACTCCGTTGGAGTCAGATCCGCTACAGCCGCTGTCATGACTGTAATATCAGCTTTTGGAAATGCTTGTAGTACAGCTTCGTGCATCTCGGCAGCACTCGTCACTCCAATGCAATTGATCCTCGGTAATGAATCAATTAATCTGGTCTGCATGGGAGCATGAACGAACGTCACAGAAGCACCCCGATGAACCGCTGCCTGAGCAACCGCCAGCCCCATTTTTCCAGTGGAAGGATTTCCCAGGAACCGGACGGGATCAAAGTACTCCCTTGTGCCGCCTGCACTCACTAATAGATGTTTTCCGACTAAGTCCTGCTTGCCCTGGGTGTGAAGCAAAGAATCTAAATGGGCTAAAATTTGTTCAGGTTCCGCCATCCGTCCTAATTGGGTCGTTTCAGGGGAATCTGTGGGGGAATCGCAAGCCAACATTCCTGCCACCGGAGCAATGCCATCAAATCGAGTCTGATTCAGGAGTTGTTCCCAGTTGCGTTGAACCGTTGGCTGTTTCCACATTTGACGGTTCATGGCTGGCACTAATAACACCGGACAATGGGAGGCTAACACCGTATTGGTGAGTAAATTATCCGCCATGCCCATTGCCAACTTCGCTAAAGTATTGGCGGTTAGAGGGGCAATTAAAAACACCTCGGCCCATTCTCCCAGTTGAATATGCAGGGGACGACCATGAATCGGTTGCCAAAAGGTTTGATCCGTATAAGCCGATTGACGCGCCAGAGTCGCAAACGTTAACGGCGTAATAAACTGTTGAGCCGAATCCGTTAAAATCACTTGCACGGCTGCCCCCGTTTTCGCCAAAGACGAAACAACCTGACAAATTTTGTAAGCTGCAATGCCGCCACTCACCCCAATTAAAATTCGACGTTGAATAGTGGAAGATAAAATCGGTGTCATGAATGAGGGTTGTTATTGAGCCAAGCTCGTTTGCCAGGAGCTTGTAAAACAAAAGAGTTAAAAAAAGGCTAATCAAAAAGACGTTGTCTTGGGAACGTCTCAATTGCAGACCACCGGCAACTGATTAGGCTTCGTCGTAAGCTTCTATATCCAGCAGGTAGAGATAGGGTTCAACTAGTTCTGGACGTTGAAAGGCAATCGTTCTTAATAAATGCCAATCATTTAGCCCCTCAAATGGACTGTTGTAATCATCCTGTTCCAAACGAACCGCTAAAGCCGCGACATCCTCTTGGGTGAGTTTGGAAATATCAGGTGAGGATCGGGTCAACGTTGCCATCAGTCGTACCTCCCAGGTCTCACATCTGCTCAAAGTCAAAATCAACCCTCTAGGGTTTGATTTTGACTTCCTTAATTCTATAGTAAAGTTTTAAGGGGATTTTGGCATAACTTCCACAACAAAACTTCGTATTAATCCAATCACTTCGGGGCGAATTTCATGCTCCATCTTGAGTTCATGATAATTCACCTCAGCCCCCAGTTGTTGAAATTGATCTCTAGCCTTGTGAGCCGCTTGCACAGGCACCACTGGATCTTGTTTGCCATGAACCATTAAAATGGGAGGAATGGGTTGAGTTTGGGGTTGGGGTTGAAAATGGAGATAGCCACTGAGCACCACTAAACCAGCGAATGGAAAACTGCGTCCCACATCCAGTGTCATCGCTCCCCCTTGAGAAAATCCGCCTAAAATCGTTTGTTGCGTTGGAATACCCGTACTTGATGCTAATGACTCTAACCAAGTTTTTAGAGTTTCACGACTTTCAGCCAGTCCTTGATGTTCTGGAGTTTCTAAACCATACCAAGCCCGTCCCAAAGGCACTTGAGGATGAGGAAAGGGGGCTTCTGGGAAGATAAACTGATGAGTCGGGAGATTGAGTAAGGCTGCTAAAGCAGTTAAATCCTTGGCGTTAGCTCCCCAGCCATGCATTAAAATAAACAATCCCTCTGGGGTAGCTCCAGTCGCTGCTGGAACGATGATTGGGTTGAGTTCCATGAATTGAATTCCTGTAAGATTCACACAAAAAGTAGGGGGGTGATCAGCAGAGGTTAAATTTGTGCTATATTAATTTTTAGTTTATCTGCCTGTAACTGTCTAGGGTGTAACGTCGCCCGATGGTTAACACAATCCCTTAAACGAACATCTCGTCAGATTAAGCCGTTAACGTTTCAGAATCATCGATGACTTTTGCTATTGCCGAAAGGGTTCAGGCTATGGCTTCTTCACCGAGTATAGCGCCCAGTCGTTCTCAACAAGTGGTTCGCCAGCCTTATCCCAATTACAAAGTAATTGTGTTAAACGATGATTTTAACACGTTTCAGCACGTTGCTAATTGTTTGATGAAATATATCCCTGCCATGAGTAGCGCTCGGGCATGGGAATTAACCAATCAAGTGCACCATGAAGGGCAAGCTACGGTTTGGGTTGGTCCTCAAGAACAGGCTGAATTATATCATACTCAACTTAGTCGAGAAGGGTTAACCATGGCTCCTTTAGAAAAAGCTTAGTCCTGTGTTGATGGCAAGGATTCTTTCATGTAGGCAATCACTAAGCGAGGCCAGATCAGCAAAAAGAAGCCCATCCAAGCAGCGATTGGAATCGCAACTAAAACGGTTAACCATACAGTTTTAAAGACTATCCAACTGCCGCTAATGAGACTGATACCTGTGAGTACAATAGACCAAGGTTGACACCACCAGAGTTTATACTTCCAAGGATTAATGGCTTGAGGATGAGAATTAGGGGATGATTTCATAAACAGCAAATCCCTATTGTGAAGCAGCAGATGCATGCAATTGAGACATTAAATGGGATAATTCCGGTAAAATTAGCTCATTCATCGCTAAACAAACAGCATTACTGGAACCAGGCAAAGAAAAGATTAATTTCCCTTGAAAAACTCCGGCAACTGCCCGAGATGTCATGGCGCGAGAACCAATTTCCTGATAGCTCAGGAATCGAAATAGTTCCCCAAAACCTGGTAAGGTCTTTTCTAATAACTTTTCAATACTATCATAAGTAGTATCTCTGGGGGCAATTCCTGTACCCCCTGTGAGAATCATCACGTCAATATCAGAACGTTGACCCCAATCTTTCACCGTTTGAGTAATCTCATCCGGTTCATCTTTGAGAATGACATAATCTTGAATTGGGTGATTAGCCTCTTGCAGTAATTGTTGTATCAGTTGACCACTTTTGTCCGTTTCTGGAGTGCGGGTATCACTGACTGTAATCACACTACAGTTAATCCTTAAAGGCGTTAAATCAGCCTGAGAATGGGGTTGAGAAGGAGTCATATTGTTGAGTGTTGACAGCCAAAAGATGTCAGTATCACTTGTACTGGAAATGGAGAATTCAGCTAAATTGATATGATACCAAAAGTAGCGATCGCCTGCAATATTATCTAAACTGAGTCAATCTGTTAAATTCTAGAAACAATTTCATCATCAAATTTTGAACTGTTGAGGTATTGTTGTACTGCTCACAATAGGAAAATAAAAAATATCATTATTTTGTATATTATTGAAGTGTACTCCTATAGCGGAGTCAGAATGGATGTGCTAGGGTAGAATCATGAGTTTTGTTCAATCAGTTCAATGTAGGAAATGGGAAATATACCGCCATGCTTTCTTAAGAGAATTCAAGAAGCTAAAGAATGCCAACTTAAGGAACTTGATTTAAGTCATTTCGTAGGTTGGCTTGAAGGATGAAACTCAATATTAATATTAAAGCTAAAATTTGACAAATAATGGAGTTAATTTATCATGAAAACCTCAGTTATAACTCAACTGAATTCAAACACTGAACAATATTTAAGATTACCTGGGTATTACAGTTGGCAACAATTTAAAACCATTGAAGCTGCGATAGAACAATCCCCAGGTCTTCGTATTTTTTATTTAGATGGATGTATCGAAATTATGACTACTGGAGAACAGCACGAAATGATTAAAACAATTATTGGTGCTTTAATTGAGTTGTTTTTCTTGCATAAACAAATAGAATTCATCCCTGTTGGCAGTGCGACTCGGCAGTCAGAAGATAAAAATGTTTCGTTTGAACCCGATGAATCTTATTATATTGGTGAACAAAAAGAACATCCTGACTTAGCAATTGAAGTGGTCATTAGTAGTGGTAATTTTAAGAAACTGGAAAAATATAAACGGTTGCAAATTACTGAAGTTTGGTTTTGGGAAAATAATCAACTGTCAATTCATCATTTACGTGAAGAAGAGTACGAAGAACTATCTCAAAGCGAATTATTGCCTGAGTTAGACATTAATTTATTGACTAACTGTGTACAAATGCATTCTAAACTAGCAGCAATGACCACTTTTTCTCAAGGAATTCAGGGGTAATGCTATCATAAAATAGGGCGCATAATAACGCCCTTTTAGAATAGATAATGATTTTGAACTGACTAAGCCACAGCCGGTTGAGGTTGGAATTGGAACATGGAATAAATCACATTTCTGCGAATATCCGTCATCATTTCCAAGAACTGTTCGTAACCTTCCCGTTTATATTCAATTAACGGGTCTTTTTGTCCATAGCCCCGTAACCCCACAGACTCCCGCAACGCATCCATTTGTTGCAAATGTTCCCGCCAGAGAGTGTCAATTTGTTGGAGAATAAAGAAACGTTCTGCTTCCCGCATTAACCCAGGTTTAAGTTGATTCACCTGGGCTTCTTTAATATCGTAAGCATTGCGAAGTTGTTCATGCAAGAAGGTTTTGATTTCATCCACATTTAAATCCACCAATTGTTCAGCGGTTAAATCTTGCAGCAGATAAACAAATTCTTTGGCTTTATCCACGACTTTCTCAATATCCCATTCTTCTGAAGGTAAGTCCGGGTTAATGTAGGCATCAACAATATCATCCATGGTTTTTTCACCATATTGAATCACTTGTTCTTTGAGGTCTTGCCCTTCTAACACCCGCCGACGTTCGGCATAAATAGCGCGGCGTTGATTATTCATCACCTCGTCATATTCAAACACCTGTTTGCGGATATCATAATAATAGGTTTCCACCTTTTTCTGTGCCCCTTCCAGAGACCGAGTCAACATTTTGGACTCAATGGGCATATCTTCTTCGACGTTAAACATCGTCATTAAACCCGCAACGCGATCGCCCCCAAAGATCCGTAATAGGTTATCCTCTAAACTGAGGAAGAACCGTGTTGAACCGGGGTCTCCTTGTCGTCCCGCCCGTCCCCGCAATTGGTTGTCAATGCGGCGAGACTCGTGGCGTTCTGTCCCAATCACGTGTAGCCCGCCAACACCGATGACTTCATCATGTTCTACGTGGGTAAACTGTTCATATTCGGCAACAATTTGTTTATAAACTTCCCGCAATTTTTGAATCACAGGGTCATTGGTTGGGGCTTTTTCGGCAGCAACAGCTAATTTATCTTCTGCTTGTAATTCGGGTAAATTTCGTTCTCCGTATTGAGATACCGCAAAGTCTACCGCCTCTTTTAACTGTTGTTCTGCCGCTTTAGAAATTTGTGTGGGAAAGATCTCAGAAGAAACTTTCCAAGTTTTCCCTTTTTTCTCCAAGCCAAACCCTTGGGCAGGGTTACGTTTACTACTTCCCGACACCGGAGTAATAGCCAATTCCTTTTCATCTTCCGGTTTGACAATACGGGGCATAAAGTATTCCCGCATTTTCAACCGCGCCATATAGTCGGCATTTCCCCCCAAGATAATATCGGTACCTCGCCCCGCCATATTAGTGGCAATGGTGACACTGCCTTTACGTCCGGCTTGGGCAACAATTTCTGACTCTCTTTCGACATTTTCTGGCTTCGCATTCAGAAGGTTATGGGGAACTTTACGTTGTTGCAGTAACCGCGAAAGTAACTCGGATTTTTCTACACTGGTCGTACCCACCAAAACCGGACGGCCGACTTCATGCATGTGGGCACATTCATCGGCAATAGACTGCCATTTCCCGGCTTCTGTTTTATAAACGACATCCGCCAAGTCTACCCGACCGGTAGGACGGTTGGTGGGGATAATACTCACCTGTAAATCATAAATCTTCTCAAATTCTGCCTCTTCCGTTTTTGCCGTTCCTGTCATTCCTGACAGTTTCGGATAGAGTAAAAAGAAGTTTTGATAGGTAATCGTAGCTAAGGTTTGGGTTTCCGGTTGAATTTCCACCCCTTCTTTGGCTTCAATAGCTTGGTGTAGACCATCACTCCACCGTCGCCCCGGCATCACCCGGCCGGTAAATTCATCAACGATCACGACCTCTTCTTCCCGGACGATATAATTGACATTCTTGATAAACAGTTCTTTGGCTTTGAGGGCATTAAAAATGAAGTGTGCCCAAGGATCACTCGGGTCGTATAAATCAGACATTCCCACCAATTCTTCGGCTGCAGCAAACCCTTCATCAGTTAACAACACATTGCGGGCTTTTTCATCCACTTCGTAATGTTCTTCCGGTTTTAAAGCTTGCGCCACTTGAGCGGCTCGAATATACTTTTCACTGGGGCGTTCCACTTGACCGGAGATAATTAACGGGGTACGAGCCTCATCAATTAAAACCGAGTCTACTTCATCGATGATACAGTAGTTAAACGGACGCTGTACCACATCCTCAATCGAGGTTGACATATTATCCCGCAGATAATCAAACCCCACCTCACTGTTGGTGGCGTAGGTAATATCACAGCGATAATTTTTCTTGCGTTCGTCAGGGGTCATGCCCTGCTGAATCAGTCCCACGGTTAACCCTAAAAATCGATGCACCTGTCCCATCCATTCTGCGTCCCGACGGGCGAGGTAATCATTGACAGTAATCACATGAACCCCCTCCCCAGAAAGGGCATTGAGATAAGACGGCAGTGTTGCCACCAGGGTTTTCCCTTCCCCCGTTTTCATCTCGGCAATTTCCCCTTTGTGGAGGATCATTCCCCCCAACAGTTGCACATCAAAGTGCCGCATTCCTAATACCCGTAAACCCGCTTCCCGTACTACGGCAAACGCTTCTGGTAAAATTTCATCTAAAATTTGTTCTCGTTCTTCTCTAGATTTTGCTTTTTCCAGAATTTGTTTAAATTCCCCTGTTTTTCCCCGCAGTTGGTCATCGGAGAGGGCGTGAATTTCTTCTTCTAAAACGTTAATATCTGCAATTAACGGCTGAAACTTTTTCAGTTTTCGAGCATTGGGATCACCCAGTAAAGCTTTTAACATGGCAAGATTCTAAATATTTTTAATGAGTTTATACTAAGGAGTTTAATGTATACAGGTTTGTTAGCTGGCAACAGACTCTGTGACCCTGATGAGTAATTCTCTCTCTGTTGCAGGAGTGCCAGTGTGTCTATTGCCTACACCCTATCCCATCACTCGTAACAAATTACCAATAACCCATGACTAACAACCCTTTCCAGCTCCAATAAAAGATCTTGTATTGGTTATTGTAGCAATCGATGCATCTGAGGGGAAATACGGGTGATCTCTACTCGTGGGTTATTAGTCATTGGTCATTGGTCATTCGGTTTCACAGCAACAGGCTACGCCATCATTATTAGTTATTCTTTGTTGCCTGTGCCAGAATGCCCCTCCCCTACACCCCACACCCCACCCCCTCACTCACCACAGATAACCAATCACCAACGACTCATAAGCAATGTGCTAGAATTCTAGATTAAACCTTGAAGGTACTGTTAGGTGAACAGGGTTGGGTTTGCCGAATCTCAAGGCTCATCCTTCGGGTTAACTGCTCCCATGCCCCCGAGGTAATGTCCTGCCCTGACTGAAGCATACTTCTGCTTGAAAAAGGAGACAACCCTGATACAGATTCAACCCCCTCACCCAACTAATGTTAAGGATGGGGACTGCAATATCGCTTGCAAAGACCCGTGGAATTCTAAGAGGAAGTCTCAAGGTGATTTAGGCTTCTCAATCCTCCCCTTATCCTCAGCCAGGTGAACTTGACCACCCAATTTAGGGAAAATGGAGTGAGGACATCTTCAGGGGAAAGGGGGAAGAGGTGGAAAACGGGATCGAACCGTTGACTAATAGCGAATCGACCCCAAAACTCGTTCAGGATCATCTCCAAGCAATCGAGTTGTTGTTTTCTCACCTCAGGTCAACCGACTGATTTTAACCAATGCATCTCGGATGAAGATGCGGCTTCAAAAGAGTCAACCCCAAAATTGTAATTATAATAATAGGGTGTTTTATGCTCTTTTTTCCTAAACTCGGGTGGAGTGACCAGCAGTTGCCGTCGTGATTCTTGTCAAAGGTTTTGATTGGAGGAGATCTGGATACATGGCTCTGATTGAACTATTCCCCTCAAATTCTGCCGACAACCTAAACTCAGTTGAGGGTAGCGAATGGAAAACCGGAGGAGCTTGAATGGAGGTCAGATGATCTTTTCAACCTAATCTAGGATGAGTACTCAATTCGTCAGGGGCTGAAATTATTCAGTAAAATGACGTTAAGACAGCTATAAGCTAGAAAAATTAAAATCAGTTTATCATCTTTTAATTTTTCAGTCGTTAAAAATGTCACGCTAAAATTAGCGTACGGGCATGCAGCAAATGATGAGTATTAGCCATGTTTGAACGCTTCACAGAAAAAGCAATTAAAGTAATCATGTTGGCCCAGGAGGAAGCACGCCGCCTGGGACATAACTTCGTGGGCACAGAACAGATCCTCCTGGGTCTGATCGGAGAAGGCACGGGTGTCGCCGCCAAAGTGCTGAAGTCCATGGGAGTGAATCTTAAAGATGCTCGCATCGAGGTCGAAAAGATTATTGGCAGAGGATCGGGGTTTGTCGCCGTCGAAATTCCCTTTACTCCCCGTGCTAAGCGCGTCCTGGAACTTTCCCTCGAAGAAGCTCGCCAATTGGGACATAACTATATTGGCACAGAACACCTGCTTCTGGGTTTAATTCGGGAAGGAGAAGGGGTTGCCGCTAGGGTTCTAGAAAACCTGGGGGTTGATCTGACCAAAGTCCGAACCCAAGTCATTCGGATGTTGGGTGAAACCGCTGAGGTGACTGCGGGAGGCAGCAATAGTCGGACAAAAACCCCCACCTTGGACGAGTTCGGCTCTAATTTAACCCAAATGGCGGCAGAAGGCAAGCTTGATCCAGTTGTGGGTCGGCAAAAAGAAATTGAACGGGTGATCCAAATTCTGGGTCGTCGAACCAAAAATAACCCCGTTTTAATTGGGGAACCCGGTGTGGGTAAAACAGCGATCGCCGAAGGTCTAGCCCAGCGTATTGCTCAAAATGACGTACCGGATATCCTGGAAGAAAAACGAGTGGTTACCCTCGATATTGGCCTGCTGGTGGCAGGGACAAAATATCGGGGTGAGTTTGAGGAACGACTCAAGAAAATTATGGATGAAATCCGCTCCGCTGGCAATGTCATCCTGGTGATTGATGAGGTTCATACCTTAATTGGGGCAGGGGCGGCTGAAGGGGCGATAGATGCAGCTAACATCCTTAAACCCGCCTTAGCGCGGGGTGAACTGCAATGTATCGGGGCAACCACCCTCGATGAATATCGCAAGCATATCGAACGGGATGCTGCTTTAGAACGCCGTTTTCAACCGGTGATGGTGGGTGAACCTTCCGTGGATGAAACCATCGAAATCCTATTTGGTTTGCGGGAACGCTATGAGCAACACCACAAACTGAAGATTTTAGATGAGTCCCTCGAAGCAGCGGCAAAACTGTCGGATCGTTATATTTCAGACCGTTATTTGCCGGATAAAGCCATTGACTTAGTTGATGAAGCCGGGTCTCGGGTGCGTTTGATTAATTCTCAGTTGCCTCCAGCCGCGAAAGAATTGGATAAGGAACTGCGGCAAGTCCTCAAAGAAAAGGATGAAGCGGTTCGTTCCCAAGACTTTGATCGGGCCGGAGAATTACGCGATCGCGAAATGGAAATTAAATCTGAAATTCGGGCGATCTCCCAAAGCAAAAAGTCTGAAACCCGTACCGATGAAGATGATTCTCCGATGGTCACGGAAGAAGACATCGCCCAAATCGTTGCCAGTTGGACCGGCATTCCGGTGAACAAACTCACCGAGTCTGAGTCTGAGAAACTGTTGCACATGGAAGATACCCTGCATCAGCGTCTCATCGGTCAGGATGATGCCGTTAAAGCCGTCTCTCGTGCCATTCGTCGTGCCAGAGTAGGCTTAAAGAACCCCAACCGTCCCATTGCCAGTTTCATCTTCTCCGGGCCAACTGGGGTGGGGAAAACGGAGTTAACTAAAGCCTTAGCCACCTACTTCTTTGGTTCAGAAGAGGCAATGATCCGGTTGGATATGTCGGAATTTATGGAACGTCACACCGTTTCTAAACTAATTGGTTCCCCTCCCGGTTATGTGGGATACAACGAAGGGGGTCAATTGACGGAAGCCGTGCGTCGTCGTCCTTACACGGTGGTGTTATTCGACGAAATCGAAAAAGCACACCCCGACGTATTCAATATGTTGCTGCAAATTCTGGAAGATGGCCGCCTTACCGATGCCAAAGGGCGGACAGTGGACTTCAAGAACACCTTAATTATCATGACCTCTAATATTGGGTCAAAGGTGATTGAAAAAGGTGGCGGCGGTCTCGGCTTCGAGTTCGAGGAAAACGCTGCTGATGCCCAGTACAATCGGATTCGCAACCTGGTTAACGAAGAACTGAAACAGTACTTCCGGCCAGAATTCCTTAACCGTCTGGATGAGATTATTGTCTTCCGTCAGTTGACGAAGGACGAAGTCAAGGAAATTGCTGTGATTATGCTGAACGAAGTCTTTAGCCGCTTGACGGAAAAAGGCATCACGTTAGAAATCACAGATCGCTTCAAAGAACGGTTAGTGGATGAAGGCTACAACCCCAGCTACGGTGCACGTCCCCTGCGCCGGGCGATTATGCGGTTGTTGGAAGATAGTTTAGCCGAGGAAATTCTATCTGGTCGCGTCAAAGAAGGTGATACTGCTGTCGTTGATGTGGATGAAAGCGGTCAGGTGACTGTTCTACCGGGTGAACAGCGGGAATTGTTACCCCAAGCGGCTGAATAGTTCTTCACCCTCACTCAAATTTATTTTAACAGACGTTCAACCTTGAGCGTCTTTTTTTAGGTTTATGCACAATTTCCGATTTTTGTCAAATCAGCGTGTTTTTTGTAAAGGTATATAACAAAAACTCGTGCATCGTAGAGAATTAATTTAGCCCCTGTTTGGTACGAAATCAACGGAGTAATCAGGGTTTGAAGGGCAAAAAATAGCAATAGGCACACGAAACCCTTGGTTGACTCTATTTTAATGGTGTCTCAAACCCTTGTCAACTCGTTCACTCCATCCTAGTTATTAAATTTTGTAACAGCTATAAATTTTGAAAAACTAATTGCTTTATTTTTGTTTTATTAGATGAATTAATAGTTAGGAGGAAGTTGTGAAGCAGCAGAGACTGTATATTAAATTGGAAATTAATCTCTAATATTGATATTATTTTGTTCGAGTTGAGTTTCTTGGGGTTGATCGAGTTGTAATATTCTTCTAAATTCAGGATTTAACAGTCCACTCATCAATAATGCAGAGAATGCTAGTATTATTCCAATCAGCCATTTCCAATCAATTTTAGACTGAGTTGTATTTGAACCTGGATCTGAATGATTGAATGAATTATTGTTTTGAGTTGATTGTTCTGCTTCGTTAATAATTCCGGCTACTTTTACATTATCTTTGATTTCACTATTATTTATTCCCATACCAAAATTACCGTTTTGATGATTAGTGTTATTGCTGTTATTCATATTAAGATCTCTACTGATATGATAATTATGAATGTTTTGGATAGGTTGTCTCTCTTGAACTCCTTCTATTTCTAGTGGCTTATTAGATTTTAACGAATCTGATCGATCAATTTCATTACGCAGAATAGATTTACCATATTCTGCTATGTCTTTAACTAATCTTTCAAATTCTCCTGGTTTAAATATTTTATTTTCTTCATTAGGATAACGCTTACAAAAATCAAAAAGCTCCTTATCCCAAATCAATTTACGAAAGACATAATCGCACTTAACCTCTAAAAATTTAGATTTACTGATATTCCAATCTTCTATACAAGCTCCTGTAAGAGTTACTCGTTCAAAGTAGGTTTCTACCGATTGAAGGGCTTTAAGATTGGCTCTTGTAAGATTAACTTCCCTAAGATGACATCCATTAAAAGAAGCTTCTGTCAGATCAGTATAACTGAAATTAGTTTCATCAAGCTCAATAGTACTAAAGTTGACTCCTCTTAGCATCTGTCCAGTGAGATTGGCTCTTGTAAGGTCAGTTTCTTTTAAGTTAGTTTCTTTAAGAATACTTCCTCTAAGGTCAACATCAATTAGGGCGACTTCTGTCAGATTGGCTTCTGTTAGGTCGGCTGCTATAAGCTTGGCTTCAATGAGATTAGCTTTTTCTAGGTTAGCTGCTATAAGCTTGGCTCTTGTCAAATTAGCTTCTCTCAAAAGAGCTGATTTAAGATTAACTCCGTTGAGATGTGCATTATAGAGATTAGCTTTCGTTAAGGTAGCGTAACTAAGGTTAGCTTGATTAAAATTAGCATTTTCTAGGTTAGTTGAGTGGAGATTTGCTCCCTTCAGATCTGCATCACGGAGATTAGCTTCTTGAAGGTTAGCATCACTGAAATTGACTCGTTTGAGATTTGCACCCATGAGGTTAGCTTTTTTGAGATAAGCTCCTTCAAGATCGGGTTTAATATCTGGATATTCTTCTCTCCATTGGTTCCAAGCCTCAACCCCTGCTTCAAGCTTTTTCAAATGTTCAGGATTAGCCATTAACTAAAACCAATAAATATAGATTATCTAATATCCATGATATAAACTCAAAATTGATTTGACGAAAGTTCAGAAGTCGAATCCTTGTCAGCCTTGAACAAGGCTTTGACTTTTATGCCCATTCTCCTTAATCTTTGGGGTAGTTCCATTGGCTAAAAAATTAGAAATTTCTGGCATTTTATTACTTTCTTCTAAGAGATATTTTAAGAAGGCTTGAGCAATGACTGATAATTGTTTTCCGGCAACATACACCACATACCAACGCCGTCGAATGGGGAAAAATTGTATATCTAAAATGATGAGTTCCCCGTTAATGCCTTCAGAAATTAGGGTATGTTTTGAGAGGACAGAAATTCCTAAACCCCCAGCAATTGCCTGTTTAATTGCTTCATTACTCCCTAATTCTAACCGTACCGGCACTTGGATTTTGTGCTTTTTGAATAGGGCTTGAATAGCCTGCCGGGTTCCAGAACCGGGTTCCCGCATGATAAAGGGTTCTCCTTTGAGTTGTTGAATAGGGATATTGTGTTTTCCCGTCAAAGGATGATCTCGCCGCGCCACTACAACCAATGGGTTATCCAAGAAAGATTCTGCGTGTAAATCCAGATCTTCTGGGGGTTGACTCAGGATGTAGAGATCATCTTGGTTGTGTTGCATCCGTTGAATTAAGTCTTGGTGGTTATTGACTTGCAGGGAGATCTCTACACCGGGATATTGCTGACAAAATGATCCCAATATCCGAGGCACAAAGTATTTGGCAGTGGTCACTGTTGCCAGACGTAAGCGTCCTTGTTTGGCACCTTTTAAGTCCGCAACCTTCATTTCAAAGTTATCCAGTTTGTCAAAGACTGCTTGGCAGGTATCAAACAACGCCTGACCGGCTTCGGTCAAATACAGTTGCTTGCCAATTTGCTCAAATAGGGGTAAACCGACTGACTGAGTCAGTTGCTTGACTTGACTCGACACCGTGGGTTGAGTAATCTCTAACGCTTCAGCTGCTTTGGTAAAGCTGCCATAACGAGCAACCATCTCAAATACTTTTAACTGATGCAGGGTGGCGGGGATCATAGCTAACTCCTTTGATTGATAAGTAAATGTGGCAATTGCCATTAAAATTGAAAATTTAAGAAAGTATTTATTTTTCCTAAGGGTTAGTGTATAGTCTTAACATAGACGAAATTCAATGAATTTTCAAATCAACATAGATTTGAAACAATAGCAATGGCTCTGTCTCATTTTTAATAACGGCTTATGCAACTGACGAATCGAATCCACTTTAGAAACTTACGGGGTGATATCTTTGGCGGAATTACCGCTGCTGTAATTGCCCTGCCGATGGCCCTAGCCTTCGGTGTAGCCTCCGGCGCTGGTGCAGCGGCTGGACTGTGGGGGGCTGTAATGGTCGGCTTCTTCGCTGCATTATTTGGCGGTACGCCCACCTTGATTTCCGAACCCACTGGCCCGATGACAGTGGTGATGACGGCGGTCGTCGCCAGTATGGTTGCTGCTAACCCCGAAAACGGGATGGCGATGGCATTTACCGTCGTGATGATGGCGGGGATTTTCCAGCTGATTTTTGGGGCGTTACGGCTGGGTAAATACGTCACCATGATGCCCTACACCGTTATTTCCGGCTTCATGTCTGGGATTGGTTTTATTCTGATTTTCCTGCAGATTGCCCCATTCCTCGGACAAGCTAACCCCAAAGGCGGTGTACTGGGAACCATTACAAATATCCCAAACCTATTAGCCAACATTAACCCGATTGAAACCTTTTTAGGGGTGCTAACGGTTGCCATTCTGTTTTTCATGCCTGGGAAGATTAAGAGATTGGTTCCCCCGCAGTTAATCGCATTGATTATTGGAACCCTCGTTTCCCTGATTTTCTTCCAAAATGTGGAAATTCGCCGCATTGGTGAGATTCCCATGGGTTTACCTGCCCTAACTGTGCCACATTTTACTGCGGCCCAAGCCAACGAAATGTTAATCGATGCAGTTGTATTAGGAATGCTCGGATGTATTGACTCCTTGCTGACTTCTGTGATTGCCGATAGTTTAACCCAAACTCAACACGACTCTGACAAAGAACTGATTGGTCAAGGAATTGGTAACTTCTTCTCTGGACTGTGTGGCGGTTTACCGGGTGCCGGTGCCACCATGGGAACGGTGGTTAATATCCAAACAGGTGGTCAGACTGCGGTTTCTGGTTTAACACGGGCGCTTTTGTTATTAATTGTTGTGTTAGGGGCGGCTCAACTGACTGAACCTATCCCCATGGCGGTTCTTGCTGGAATTGCCCTGAAAGTGGGTATTGATATCATTGACTGGAAATTCCTCAAGCGTGCTCACAAACTCTCCCCCAAAGCAGCAGCGATTATGTACGGGGTGGTGTTTTTGACGGTATTCTATGACCTGATTATTGCAGTGGGTCTAGGAGTCTTTATCGCCAATATCTTGACGATTAGCAAGTTAGCCGATATTCAAGCGGAGCAAGTCAAGGCCATTGACGCACCTGATGATGAAGGGTTGGTGAACCAAGAAGTCATTGAGTTAATGAAACAAGCCAATGGTCGGATTTTGTTACTGGATTTAGGTGGCCCCATGAGTTTCGGTGCAGCTAAGGCAATTACTCAACGGCAAAACATTATCGACAACTACAAAGCATTGGTAATTGATCTAAATCATGTGCCGATGTTAGGGGTAACAGCGACTCTAGCGTTAGAAAAAATGATTGACACCGCTTACAACAATGGCATGGATATTTACATTGCCGGCGGACATGGAAAGCTGAAAGAACGACTCAAAAAGTTCAATATTCTAGAACGCATTCCTCAAGGTCATCATGTCAAAACCCGAGTCACTGCCATACGCCGCGCTTTAGCCAAGATTAACGGCCAGGAAATCGCCCCTGAAGTTCCCACCATTGAAACGGTGAGTTAATCGACTCTCTCAAGGTGCGATACTCTAATTCAAGGGTTGATAGCAGTGGAAAAATGGGTCAGTTGGGATGGGCAAAGGTGAGTCAGGATTGATGTTAACCCTTCACCCATCCCTTTTCAGTCTGTCTCTTCCCATTCCGACAAGGAAAATTGAACACTTAGTACGAAGGAATTAATGATACAGAATCTTATCTCTGGACTTTCATCTCCCGTCTTAGCCGCCGCAACAGAAGCAGAAAATGGCCCGATTGTGTTAACAGGGGTTCTCCTCAGTTTAGTTGTGATTTATTTAGCCAGTAAACTTGGGGGTGAATTGTCGAAGCGGATTGATTTACCGCCTGTTTTAGGTGAACTGGTTGGGGGTGTTATCGTAGGGGTTTCTGCCCTCCATCTGTTAGTTTTCCCTGAAAGTGGGGCACAAGCCAGTGATTCTTTAGTCATGACAGCTTTGCAGATGATTAATAACCTCACCCCAGAAGCGGTGAGTGAAATTTATCAAACCCAAAGTGAAGTGATTTCAGTTCTGGCTGAACTGGGTGTCATTATTCTGCTGTTTGAAATTGGCTTAGAATCGGATTTACGAGAATTACAGGAAGTCGGTTATCAAGCTGCAATTGTTGCTGTAGTGGGGGTAGTTGCCCCGTTTGCCGCAGGAACTGCCGGATTGATGTTAATCTTTCATGTACCTGCTATTCCGGCTATTTTTGCCGGGGCGGCATTAACGGCAACCAGTATTGGCATTACTTCAAAAGTGCTTTCTGAACTGGGGCAACTCAAATCACGGGAAGGTCAAATTATTGTCGGCGCAGCCGTAATTGATGATGTTTTAGGGATTATTGTCTTAGCCGTGGTTGCCAGCTTAGCTAAAACCGGCGAAGTCGATGTCATGAACGTCATTTACTTAATTATTAGCGCCAGCGTCTTTCTGTTGGGGTCAATTCTGTTGGGTAAGTTCTTCAACAATAGCTTTGCCACGGTGGTTGAACTCCTACAAACTCGCGGACAATTAGTAATTCCAGCCTTTACCTTTGCCTTTATTATGGCATTCCTCGCCAACGCCATTCATCTGGAAGCCATTTTAGGGGCGTTTGCCGCTGGGTTAGTCTTAGATGAAACCGATAAACGCAAAGAACTCGATAAACAAGTGGTTCCCATTGCAGATATCTTGGTACCCATTTTCTTCGTCAGTGTCGGGGCAAAAGCCGATTTAGGAGTACTGAACCCCGCCACCCCAACCAACCGAGAAGGACTGATTATTGCTACATTTCTAATGGTTGTGGCTATTCTGGGCAAAGTGATTACAGGTTGGGCGGTCTTTGGTCAACCCGGTATTAATCGTGTTGCCATCGGCGTAGGAATGATTCCTCGGGGTGAAGTGGGACTCGTGTTTGCTGGAATTGGTTCAGCCAGTGGCGTGCTTAGCAAACCCCTAGAAGCTGCGATTATTGTGATGGTGATTCTGACAACATTCCTCGCCCCACCCTTCTTACGATTAGCCTTTAAAGGCAGTCCGGAGTCAGAAACTTCCACTGCATCGTAATAATTTCTCAAAGATTGATATCGTTCACGCCATTCGTTTTGTACGATACTCAATACAACGTTCATATCCTATAGGATATACTAAGGAGGCGTTCACTCAAGAACGTCTCTTCTTTATTTATAGTTTGTTATTTGTTGTTAGTCATTTGTTAGAACTCAGACTGTCATCTCTCTTGCTGAGGTCAGTCCACTCATAAATAACCAATAACCGATAACAAATAACCTATCTAATTTTTATGGACACAATTATACAATCTCTCTCAAGCCGCCTCTTCTTTATTTATAGGTTAAATAGAATAGTAGGGTACGTCAATGACTTCTGACTGACGCACTACAATCTTGTGACTGCTTTCATATTAACTAATCGTAGTGATTCATTACTAATTGACAGTGCGGCTAGAGGGATGTTAATAACACATCTTACTGCCTTGAAAAACTAATAACCAATAACCCACAACAAATAACCCATCTAATTTTTATGGATACTATTCTACAATCTCTTTCAGATAGTCCTGTTATTACATTTACCATCTTAATTTTAGTTAGCTTAATTATTCCCCCTATCTTTGAAAAAATCAAACTACCGGGATTAGTGGGCTTGTTAGTGGCAGGTGTCGTGTTGGGGTCTAATGGGTTAGGACTCCTCAATCCGGACTCGGACGTGATGAAACTCTTTGCCGATATTGGCAAGATTTACTTGATGTTTGTCGCGGGTTTAGAAATTGACTTAGAAGAATTTCGCCGTAAAAAAGACCGCTCTTTAGGCTTTGGGATGGCAACCTTCATTATTCCTCAAGTGACAGGAACAGCCATTGGAATTTTGTTTGGATTTGGGTTAAATGCTTCAGTATTAATTGGCTCATTACTCGCCTCTCATACGTTACTGGGATATCCAATTGTCAATCGATTAGGGGTAGTCAAAAATGAATCAATTGTGGTCACTATTGGAGCTACAATTTTTACTGATATTGCTGCTCTTTTAGTGTTGTCGATTTGTATTTCTATACATGGTGGAGAATTTTCAGCCGCTTATTTAGTCATCCAATTAGGGGGATTAGCGATTTATTCTGCTGTTGTTTTATTCGGTTTAGATCGGGTTGGAAAAGAATATTTCCGTCGAACTGGGGATGAACAAAGCAATCAGTTTTTATTTATTTTATTAGCTGTTTTTCTGGCTTCTGTGGGTGCTCAAGTTATTAATATTGATAAAATTGTTGGCGCTTTTTTAGCTGGACTGGCAGTTAATGATGTGTTAGGACATAGTCCAGTAGAAGAAAAAGTAGAGTTTGTCGGCAGTACCTTGTTTATTCCCTTTTTCTTTATTCACATGGGATTATTGATTGATATTCCAGCTTTTATCGATAGTTTTACATCAGGTTTTGGACTGACCATTGCAATTGTTTTAGGTTTAATTGGGAGTAAATTTTTAGCGGCTTTTGTAATCAAACCAATTTACAAATACAATCAAAACGAAACCTTAACCATGTGGTCTTTATCACTGCCTCAAGTAGCTGCCACATTAGCCGCAACGGTTGCAGGGGTTCAAGCCGGATTATTAAATGATTCAGTCTTTAATAGCATCATTGTATTGATGTTAGTGACTTCAATTTTGGGGCCGGTTTTAACGGCACAATTTGCCCGTAAATTGCCGATTTCTAAAGAGAGTGGAGAACCCATTGTAGAAGATCCTCTCTTTCGTCCTGAACTATTAGAAACGATTCCGGCTGAATTATTAGAAGGTATTCCCAATATCATCAAAAATCCGTTTACAGTAATCGTTCCTATTGCCAATCCTTTATCTCAACGATATTTAATAGAAATGGGGGCGTTACTCGCCCGTCATGAATCTGGAATTGTTGTGCCTTTATGTATTGCTCAATCCCATGTTCACATGGATGAACCCCAAATTGATTTAGCCTTACAACAAAGTGAACGATTATTAGACCGAGCAATTGAAGTCGCCAACGAATTTCAAGTGGAAGCTAAACCCAAAATTCGCATTGATGATGATGTGGCAGAAGGCATTAGTCGCGCTGCGCGGGAACAAAATGCCAATTTAGTCGTCATGGGTTGGAATATCTCGAATACCAGCATCAGAGCCAGATTATTTGGTAACTTAATTGATGAGGTTTTTTGGTCGTCTCATTGTCCGGTAGCAGTGGTAAGATTGCTCGATGAACCAATTAATATTCGCCGCATTTTAGTCCCAATTAAAAACTTAAGTCCTAAAGCTATCCAAACGGTTCAATTTGCTCAATTATTTGCTGATAGTAACCATGCTAAAATTGCATTATTACACGTTTGCGATCGCGCTACATCCCGTGAACAAATTAAACAATTTGAGACCGACTTAGCCGGAATCTTATCCAATTCTAGCCCCCAAGTGCCTACAAGAATTAAAACCGTTGCCCACGATAACGCCGCTAAAGTGATTCTCAGAGCGGCACAATCCTTTGATATGGTAGTGTTACGCTCACTCCGTCGTCGTACCGCTGGCGGACTAGCCGTTAGTAACGTCACCACAGCCGTAATTAAACGCTTAACTTGTTCCGTTGTATTGTTTGGTGAACCCCATTCTTAATCACTTTCTTATCAACAGGCAAATATTATTGAGAACACAACAAAGGTGTATCCAATAAGACTAATCCTCTGAAACCTACTCAGAGAGAGTCTTTTCTCTTGAATTATGGAGTGTGACATCCCTTAATCTGACATTTTTTTAAAAAATATAAACTAATTATTGACAATGTCAGAATCAAGGGTTAACTTGAGAGTATAAGCAAACTCCACTTTTTGGAGGTGAGGTTATTTATGCCCGACGGATCTTCTGAGACGACAGGCGCTTGCAGCATCAAACATAGAAGATAAAACTCGTTACGTTGTACTACATGGAAAACGAGAAGTAAAGGGGGATACGAGCTTAGCTTTGCTTAATATGCTTGCACAGGTTGGCACGTTCGAGCACTTGCTTAATACTTCAAATCAAACTAATCTGCAATGGGAAGCTTTCACACAAAGGTTTCCAGTATTAGATGACATCGTCGATCAAACAGGTTTAACAGAATATCTACTCCCGACTAAGATGCAAAGCCATTTGATTGAGCTTTATCAAACCTATGTTGCCGAGTGGAATATTATAAAATCCCAAATTGCGACTGGTATCTTGAATAAACAGGGTGGTTTACAAGCATTAGATCAATGCTTAGTGACGACTCAACACGCTTGAGGGGAAACATCATGGCTACCAATATCCTAGACAAAATTGACATGAGCCAGTTGGGGGAACTCCTACAACAGGCGCGTAAACAGTGCGGTATGACTCAAGCAGAGGCGGCTAAAGTTATTGATGCTGCACGGACAACCATGGTTGCCATTGAGAAAGGACAACGTCGCCTAAAAGCCTCTGAACTGATTAAATTGGCTCGTGCTTATGGACGAGCAGTCAGTGATTTTGTTCGGCAAGAGCCTGTATTACAACCATTTGAGGTACAGTTTCGAGCAGCTTATCGACGCAGTGAACTGGAAGAATTGCAAATTGAACCCGTGATTCGCCATTTTGAAGAATTATGTCGTAATTATTTAGAACTTGAACAGTTAGTGGGGGCACCCCTACCGCGAAATTATCCCCAAGAATATCAAGTTATGGGTATGCCCATTGAACAAACTGCTGAAAGTCTTGCCGTAGCAGAACGTCAGCGAATTGGTCTAGGAGATAGCCCTGTTCCAATGCTGCGGGATATCTTAGAACAAGGGGTGGGGCTACGAATATTTTATATTCCAATGCCTGCAAAATACTCAGAAATTTATAACTATGACGAATCTCTAGGGGGGTGTTTAGCAATTAATGCAAATCATCCTGAAGAACGGCGACGGTGGTCATTGGCTCACGGATACTTGCATTTTCTAGCCCATCGACGCAAGCCTATCTTTGACTTTGAGGGTCAATATCAAAGAATGCCTGAGAGCGAAAAATTAGCTGAGGCTTTTGCGAAATATTTTCTAATGCCGACCAGTAGCTTACTTAAACGTTTTAATGAGATTTGTCAAAATCAAAGGAAGTTCACACCTACTAATTTATTTACCTTGGCACATTTTTATGGCGTGTCATTACAAGCACTGGTTTATCGATTAGAAGAAATGGAACTTTTACCCTCAGGAACTTGGGAACGATTAAGCGAACGCGGATTAAAAGTTAGAGAAGTACAACAGCAGTTAGGTTTAGAAGAAATCCCACAACGCCCTGATAAATTTCCCATTTATTACAAAAACTTAGCAATAGTTGCATTAGACCTTGGCTCAATCACTGAAGGACATTTTGCCAATCTTATGGGGGTTGAGCGCTTAGAAGCTCGTCTAATTGCAGAGAAGTTACGGGAATATTCGAGTGAAATTAGAGAGGAAGTCCAAAACGCCGATCTGCGTCAAGTTCAGTAATAATGGGAGATGTTGTAAAGTTTATGGAAATTAATCACTCCCATATCGTGCTTGATGCTTGTTGTGTTCTCAACTTATTTGCTTCAGAGCATTTTCTAGCTATTCTAAAAGTCATTCCCGTTCAATTTGTTGTCACACAAGTTGTACACGATCTGGAATTGAAAACACTGCGACAGATTAACGCACAAAATAACGAAGGTGCAATTCAGTATGAACAAGCAATCACACAAAACTTACTAAAAATTGTAGATTTCGAGTCAGAGGAAGAATCAGGAACATTTATTGACTTTGTCTTTGAAATGAGAGATGATGGAGAGTCAGCAACGGGTGCAATTGCAGTTCATCGCGGATGGGCAATGGCAACAGATGATAAACGAGCAATTACTTTCTTTCGTCGAGAAGTCCCTAATTTAATAATTTTATCCACCTTAGATATTATCAAGTATTGGTCAGAAAATGCCAATATTAATTCAGCAGAGTTGCAGATTTTACTCAATAAAATTCGAGTAAAAGGGCGATATGAATCCCCTAAAAGTCATCCTCTACGAAGTTGGTGGGAAAGGGCTAGTAATAGAATATAGATCGTTAGAAGAGAAAATTATATACTCTTCATCCAATCTAAAATTTCTTGATTCACTCTTTCCGGACACTCATCATGGGGACAGTGACCCGCTTCGTCGAGTTCCACTAATTTTAGATGAGGATTGTATTCCAGATACTTTCTCGGGTTTGCCAGTTGGATGGGAATTAATCGATCTTGTTTACCCCAAATCAATAAAATTGGGATGGTTAAATTCGGTAAGACTGTTTTAACGGCTGGCCCTAAACGAGGACTTCCCATGGCATTAAACAACCGAGAGAATGCCTGGGCGGCGCGGCGATCGCGGGCGGGTAATGATAAAATTTCTACTAACTCATCGGTAATAGCATCGGGATTGTGATAAGCTAGTTTTGCCCAACGACGCACTACAGCCGGACGACGCACGAGATAAAACAAGGGTTGTAGAACGGGGGGAGAAGCGACGATACTTTGAATTCGATCCACGATGGGAACCAACCAAGGGGGCATGGCTTCCGTTTGTACCCCTGGATCGGGTAAACTAATCATCACTAAGCCTTTCGCCAAGTTGAGACGTTCTGCCGCCGCCACTAAACTGACCAAAGAACCAATGGAATTCCCAATTAAAATGGCGGGTTGACGGATAAATGTTTGCCAAAAATCATCTACCAGATCAACCCACAGCGCCACATTATAAGCAGTAATTGCTTTTTCAGAAGCCCCAAACCCCAACAAATCTAAGGCGTAGACGGTATGATGTTGACTCAGTTGTTCTAGATTGTGTCGCCAATGGCCGATGGAAGCCCCAAAGCCATGGAGTAAAATCATCGGGGGTTGAGGGGAGGTCTCAGAGTGAAGCGAACGGAAATAAGTGTAACGAATTCGCCAACCTCGCCAGATCCAATCTCGTTGCTGACCAATGCGCCTTTGCCAATGTGTTTTCACGACTCTAGGGGATTCCAAATGCCCATCAAATGTTACGTTTCTTATACTTCATCATAGCGTTTCTAGAATTTAGGTTAAGTTGCTCCCGAAATTTGATCTCAGTGAGTAAAATATTATAAATATACAGACCTGACAAAATTTGTTGAGCGTCTCCAACTGTTGCCCCGCTCTATAGCCAAAGCGCGAAGCCTGGGCTACGCACATCGGCTTAGAGTTAAGATTATAGTCCGATGGAGGCTTGTAGTAAAAAAAGAATATGTATCAGGTTCGCCTGTCATTCAATCCACCTCTGTGGGCATGACGGGGAATGACGTTCACAAAACTCAACTTGTACCCAGGGACACTGGGGAATGGAAACTGCCTGCTGATGTGCGTACTGTCGGGGATTTTAAATCTAGATAAGTGCAACGCAGGAATACTCAATCGCAAGGTTGAGAAACCCAAGCTGTAATCTGAGTCCTTCGGACGACCTAACGGTATGATTCAGTGTCTGGGAGTATCTCACTCAACTGCCTATATATTTGATTTGAATGCCTAAACTTCCTGTAACCGATAAACGAAAACGCAATTTACCTCAGATCAACGATAATATTCGATTTCCCAAAATTCGAGCGATCGATAGTGATGGCACCCAGTTAGGGGTGATCTCTCCGAAGGAAGCTCTAGAAATTGCTGAAGAACGGGAACTAGATCTCGTATTAGTGAGTGATAAAGCTGATCCTCCGGTTTGCCGGATCATGGACTACGGGAAATATAAGTTTGAGCAAGAGAAAAAAGCGCGAGAAGCCAAGAAGAAGCAGCATACTGCTGATGTGAAGGAAGTAAAAATGCGCTATAAGATTGGTGACAGTGACTATCAAGTCCGCGTCAATCAGGCAAAACGTTTTCTGAAGTCTGGCGATAAGGTCAAAGCTACAATTATGTTTAGAGGCCGGGAAATTCAACACCGCAATCTTGCCCAAGAACTCTTAACCCGGATGGCTGACGATCTTCAGGAGATGGCTGAGGTGCAACAAGCCCCCAAACAAGAGGGACGTACCATGATGATGTTACTCTCTCCCAAGAAAGAAGGAAAGTAAGTTAAAACTTGTAACTCGTCGCGAGGGAACAGAGGAGAGAAGGGAGTCAACTCCCTCATTTTCTGTTTCCTCTGTTTTCGGATTGTCTTTTTTCTTCACCGTAGATTGTCAAAATCTTGAAATCTCCACACCCTACACCCTACACCCAGTTCCCTTGCTATATGCTATGATCATCGTTTATGATACTCATCTGGAATTTTTGACGAACCTATAGCGGGGTCGAAAACCCAGGGGGGTTCGTCAAAATGCTGGAAGCATTGCTACTAAAAGGATTCAGCGTTTTCATCTGAGTCTCATGACGATGAGCCGAAGCCTGAAACGGTACTTTTAGATCAGGTTCGTCAAAACTGTGTTTTCGAGCCTTACTGTGTATAGCTTCTAGCGCCTAGAGTTTCCCGCTTCAAAAAGAAGCGGAATTAATGGAAACACAGAATTGCCGCCACTTTCGGTTGCTGAACTGGTTTCCCGCTTCAAAAAGAAGCGGAATTAATGGAAACGCCTTGATTCATAAAAGTGATATTGACGCCGACGACGTTTCCCGCTTCAAAAAGAAGCGGAATTAATGGAAACTTTTGACCTGATTCCGGATGACATCCCGGCAAATACGTTTCCCGCTTCAAAAAGAAGCGGAATTAATGGAAACATCTCAAGATGGCTCAGTTCTCACAACATATTTTGTTTCCCGCTTCAAAAAGAAGCGGAATTAATGGAAACAGAATAATTTCTAATTCTATTAAGTTTTGTATGAAGTTTCCCGCTTCAAAAAGAAGCGGAATTAATGGAAACTTAGAGTGCCAACCTAGAGATTTAATTTCATGAAGAGTTTCCCGCTTCAAAAAGAAGCGGAATTAATGGAAACTGTCGTTTCCCTCCCGTTGGGTTAAATTTCCCAGTGTTTCCCGCTTCAAAAAGAAGCGGAATTAATGGAAACCAGAGTATGCCCCTAATAAATTTACATAATTGCTTGGTGAGGGTTTCCCGCTTCTTTTTGAAGCGGAATTAATGGAAACATTTATTTTGAGTCCCCATTCCAATAAATCTGACCACGTTTCCCGCTTCTTTTTGAAGCGGAATTAATGGAAACCAACATTTCTGCTTGGTCAATCGCTAATCTTAAAGGTTTCCCGCTTCTTTTTGAAGCGGAATTAATGGAAACAGAAACTTTTATGCTCCCGTTGAGGGGGCTAATTTTTTAATTGCCTAACCATAATGATCTTGCTGGTCGTAGCGTTCACGCAGTGTGGCTTTAGCCGTATCGCCAGCCAAGTTGATAATGCTACGGTTAGGACACTTGAACGATTGCAAGAGTGCCTACTCCCCACCCCCTACCCTTGAAAGACCCCCCACTCCCCCCATAACGCAACAAATCAATACATGATCATGACCAATGACGAAGGATTTCATAAAATAGGGAATATGTGATTTTACGAGGGGTCTCAACGCTGCATGGAAAAGCCAATTCGTTCCCTAGCAGTTGGACAGGGGGTGTTACGGTGGCTGAATTTACGGCCAGAAGAGTTAGAACGCACCCTGCTGATGTTTGCTGTGTATACCCTCACTTCAGTTGGGTTAATTTGGTTGGAACTCAGCACAGTTGGCTTGTTCCTAGATCAGTATGGTGCCGATAAACTGCCTTGGATTTATATTGCCAGTGCGGTGATTGGTTCGAGTTTAGGGGTGGTTTACTCCTGGCTGCAAAAGATTTTACCCCTACGGCGGGTGATTGTAGTGATCCTGTTACTGATGGCAATCCCCCTATTCCTGTTTCGCTTCGGCATTGGCCAGCAATTTCGGATTATTGGCATTAGTCTGGAATTTCTCACCCTCTTCTTCATGTGGCTATGGGTGGAAGCCTGTTATCTCCTCAATGACCTCAATACTTCTATTACCGCTAACCAATTATTTAATATCCGAGAAATTAAACGGACTTATCCGATTATCAGTAGCGGTTTTCTGCTGGCGGGAATTATCAGTGGTTTTTCTTTGCCGTTTATCCTCAGGGTGGTAGGACTCAACAATGTGACACTACTGTCGGGGTTAATGTTGGGGGCAGGAGCATTAATTTTGTTCTACCTCTCTCAAAGCTACGAACAATCCTTTCCCGATACCTCTCGTTGGAGTCCTGAGGATGAACAACCGGAGTTTAGTAGCCGCAATATTAAAGGCCCCCTGCAAGGCTATGTTATCCCTCTGGTGGCGTTCTTTGTGATGGCGGAAGTCTTGTATGTTTTGGTCGATTTTCAATTCTTCAGCCAATTAGAATTTCAAAATGAAGCCAGTGGCGCGAGTGGGATTGTTAGCTTTCTGGGGGTGTTTGAAGGTATCCTCAGTACGTTTCAAGTGTCAACGCAATGGTTTGCCTCCAGTCGCTTGGTAGAACGGACAGGGGTATTTGTCACCGCGATGATTTTACCCATTGGCATTGCTGGTTTAGGTTTGTTTTCTCTCGTGGGGAACCTCACCGGATTATTTTCCATCTTTCTGGGATTTGTGATTCTGCGGTTCTTGGATGAACTGTTTCACTATACTTTAATTGAAACCACGGGGGCTGTTTTGTTTCAACCCCTGCCGGATAATACCCGCAGCGATATTCAAACCCTGGTGAATGGCGTATTTGAACCCCTCTCTACCGGGGCTTCTGGGATACTCATTTTGCTGATATTATTCTTCAGTCAGTGGATTCTCCCGAGTCAATCCCAAACCGCCTTCCAACAGCATCAAAGTTTAATGTTTGTGGGGGTCATTGTGTTGCTGGCTGGGGTTTGGATGGCCGTGGTTTGGGCGATTCGTTCCCAATATGTTACCTTATTGGTTCGCAGTGCCGAACGGGGACGGCTAGGAACAACGGATATTGATATGCGGGCTTTAAAACGATCTGTGGTTGAAACCCTAAAACAACCAAAACCAGAGGCTGATAAGCGATCTTGTATTGAACTGTTGAGCAAATTTGATCCCAAAAATATTGGTGAAACCCTGGTTCCCCTGTTAAATGATTTGCCCCCCACTCTCCAGCGTCAAAGTTTAGAAACCATGCTGGATCATCCCAACCCCGCTTATCTAGACCAGATCCGCAACTTTTCTCGTAACCCCTTGCCCCCAGAAGTCTTGGCCTTGACACTGCGTTATATTTGGTTAACCGAAGAAACCCCAGATATTAATCAACTGCGTCCCTATCTCCAACCCCAAGTTGATCCAGTGGTGCGAGGAACAGCGGCTGCTTTAATCATGCGTCGGGGCGATCGCGAACAAAAGGCCGCTGCCACGAATGTAATTCGTCGGATGATTACCGCCAGTGAAGAACGAGAACGAGTCATGGGAACTCGCGCCTTGGGAGAAGCGGACTATTTACAGGGCTTACGACTGTATTTAAACGATTTATTACAAGATGAATCCCTACGAGTTCGCTGTGCTTTATTAGATGTCATTGCCGCCACCCACATGGAGGAATATTATCCCTCATTGTTACGGGCGTTATCCTATCGTTCCACCCGTGAAGCGGCTCGTCAAGCCTTAGTGAGATTGGGGAATGAGGCAATTCCCTTATTAGTGGAAGTGGCACAAGACATTTATAAACCTGATTTAGTGCGGCTACAAGCCTGGAACGCCATTGGTGAAATTAACAGCTTAGAAGCGATCGATACCTTAACTAATCACTTGATGAGTTCTTGGGGCAATACTCGACGCAGTATTTTACGAATCTTGCTAAAAATTCCAGATGATGTGGGAATTGAAGGGGTATTAGATCGGATGGGTCGCAGTGGCTTAGAAGCCTTAATTGAGCAAGAATTGATGTTTATGGGGCAGATTTATGAGGCGATTGTGGATTTGGAGTTAGAACCGGAGTCCAATTCCACTCTAACAGGAGAAGGGGCTGATCTGTCCGATAGTCAAACCGATCCCTATTCTGCCGCTGAATTTCTCCATCGCGCCCTCCGCAGCATGGAACTCGATGCAGTGGATCGGTGTTTTCTGTTAATGAAATTTTTGTATCCCCTCAATTCTATTCAAGCCGCCGCCTTTAATATTCAGTCTAATGCCTTATCTAGTCTGGCGCGGGGATTAGAAATTTTAGATAATACAGTGGATATTCGCAGTAAGCGATCGCTGATTAGTCTGCTGGATCGTCGTCCCCTTCAGGAAAAGTTGGAGTCTTTAGCGCCATTAATGCAATATCAACCCCTCAAACCCAGCGATCGCCTGCGTCACTTACTTGAACTGCGTCATTTTCTTTCCGACTGGGGGTTAGCTTGCTGTTTCCATCTGGCGCGAACCTCCCGCTGGAGTTTAACTGCAGAACAAACCTTGATGTGCCTACGTCATCCCACCGGTTTTGTCCGAGAGGCGGTTCTGTCTTATTTAAAAGTCGCCTCACAGCGGGCTTTGGTAGAATTATTGCCAATGCTGCAAACCGATCCAGACCCCCTAGTGGCGACGCAAGTTAAACAACTGATGACGGAATTGGGATTGGAACACACCAACTCTGTCTAAGTTATACCCTGCTGTTGATTCAGCCCGCCTTTCGTTTTTCCAAATTGAAAATCGAGTGAAATGTTTAGTTATATTTGAACTCAAACTATGTTAACCAGTGTTGAACGTTTGTTATTTGTCCGAGGAGTCCCTATTTTTGCTGAATTACGGGATGATTTCTTAGTCCGTTTAGCCTCGGTGATGGATGAATTATCGTTTCCGGCTCATCATAACATTGTGACTCAAGGACAAGAAGGCCGCTCATTGTATATTGTCGTCTATGGTCGAGTCAGAGTGCATCTGAGCGATCGCGATTTAACCCAACTGGGAGAAGGGGCCTGTTTTGGCGAAATGTCGTTATTTGATGCCGAACCGCGATCGGCTTCCGTCACCACCTTAGAACCTTGTATTTGTTTAATGTTGACTCAAATGCAGCTTTATGATGCCATTGACGAAACCCCTGGCATCGCTATTAATATTATTCGGATGCTTTCGCGGCGGGTACGGGAACTCAACCAAAAACTGAATGGGAAACTAACCACCGCTACCACTGAACCCGTAACTTTAACAGAGGTTCCCTCTGGGAAAAGCTAATTTTTGTTGTCGGTCATTAGTCATTTGTTCTGGGTTATATAGATTAAGAAGAAAGCAACAGGGAAATGGTTACTAATGACGAACAACTAATAAAAAACAACTAATAACGAATCACATGACCTCATGAGTTTAATTGTTTTGGGTAGTTTAAATATGGATTTAGTGGCACAAACGCCAAGCTTTCCCACGCCAGGGGAAACCGTTCAAGGTCTGTCTTTTTTTACCGCAGCGGGTGGAAAAGGGGCAAACCAAGCGGTGGCAGCGGCTCGTTTAGGGGCTACAACCTATCTGGCGGGACGAGTGGGGGATGATCAATTTGGCGAAGAATTACTGAGGGGTTTAAAGGTAGAAGGTGTGAATATTCAGCTGATTTTAGTAACGCCTCAAATCCATTCTGGTGTAGCGATAATTACGGTGGATCGTCAAGGAGAAAATAGGATTATTGTAATTCCCGGTGCTAATGGAAAAGTGGATGAAACAGATGTTCAACGTATCATTCCTTTATTGCCCCAAGCAACAGTTTTATTACTCCAATTAGAAGTACCGCTTCCGGCGATTATTACCGCAGCAAAATTCGCGAAAAAGGCGGGTGTTAAAGTGATGTTAGATCCCGCCCCTGCACCCGATGATTTACCCAAGGAATTGTATGGTTTAATTGATATTATTACCCCCAACGAAACGGAAGTTCAACGGTTAACTGGATTGGAAATGACTGATGAAACCCTGTGGCGCAAAGCCGCCAAAATGTTACTGAATTATGGTGTTAAAACCGCTGTGATTAAATTAGGCGCAAGGGGTGTTTTTTGTATGAATTCATCTCAAGAGTTTCATGTGAATCCTTTTCCGGTTCAGGTGGTGGATACAGTAGCAGCAGGAGATGGGTTTAATGGCGCAATGGCAACGGCTTTAGATCGGGGTTTATCCCTGCGTGAAGCAGTGATTTGGGGTGCCGCAGCCGGGGCATTAACCACCACAAAGTCTGGGGCGCAACCTGCTTTACCAAATTGGGAAACATTTAATCAATTTTTGCATCAATCGGCTGAATGATTCAGTTAATTTAAGTGTCTTCTCTGCTCAAATCAGGAATTATTGCTAAACTATAACCTGGATATTATTGAGTATTTAATTTGGAGAGGAGAACCCCTTATGGCTCATACAATTGTTACCAATACTTGTGAAGGTGTCGCAGATTGTGTTGAAGCTTGTCCGGTGGCTTGTATTCATCCAGGACCCGGAAAAAATACCATTGGAACTGATTGGTATTGGATTGATTTTGAGACTTGTATAGACTGCGGAATTTGTTTACAAGTTTGTCCGGTTAAGGGCGCTATTGTGCCAGAAGAACGACCGGAATTGCAACAAACACCGAAATAATATCATTCAGAGGCGTTCCATAGGAGCGTCTCATGGATAAGGGTTAGTATTGAATGAACCACACCAGACACAGAAGGTTCAATCAAATTATTTAACTTCTAACTTTACCAAAGCTTTACATTGAGTTGAAAAAATCAGGTTGCATATAAAGTTTGTGTAAAACATTTCAAATTTTCCTGATGCTTAACCCCATTTTAACTTAGAGATTATAAATTATGAGAGTGTTTTCTCAGATAGAATCTCTCACCTTTCAATCTTCATTTAAACAAGGTTTTTTAACTCGGATTATTGAATGAAGGGATAGGGTGAATGATGATAATGTGCTAATTTTTAGTGATTTTTATTCACTCAAAATTAGTATTACTTCTGAGAAGATATTGCTTCAAAGTTGTTCTAATTTCGGATGAATAGCACATTTTATAGAAGCACGATAGTTAAGGCATTTTACGACTGCTTATTTCTTTTTAAGGCAATGATTATGTCTTGACTTTTTTGTCCGGAAATAACTTTTCTCTCTTAGACTTCTAAACAATAAAAATTAGGAGTGTATAAGTTATGTCTTGCTGTGAAAATTGAGAACATAAACCCTGGGGCAATAATAATTGATGGGATAAAAAAACATTTGTTTTTTCATAAAAAATTAGTTATTTTGCCGCAGATTATTTCAGTAAATTGCAACAATGGAACCGTTAATGCAACTCACTCAACTTGGAACTTATTCAACCGGAATTTTTAATGAAGGTGCAGCCGAAATTCCTGCATTCGATCCCATTTCTCAACGGCTATTTGTCTCGAATGGTGCAATTGATCGGATTGATATTCTCAATCTGAGTAATCCAGGTAACCCAACTAAAATTGGTGAAATTGACCTCTCTGAATTTGGGGCCAGTGTTAACAGTGTTGCCGTTAACAATGGTGTTGTGGTTGCCGCAGTTGAAGCCGAAGATGGTTTAACTCCCGGTCAAGCGGTATTTTTTGACAGTGATGGTAATGTTTTAAATGCGGTCACCGTTGGGGTTTTACCGGATATGATTACGTTTACCCCCGATGGCAGTAAAATTATTGTTGCCAACGAAGGTGAACCCGTTGATGAAGGTGACCCCGAAGGTTCTATTAGTATTATTGATGTTTCAAATGGGATTGAAAACCTAACTCAAAATGACGTTTCTACGGCTGATTTTAGTGAATTTGCAGGACTTGAAGCAGAATTAATCAGTCGAGGAATTCGTTTATTTCCTAATACCACTGCCCCCCAAGATCTAGAACCGGAATTTGTTGCCGTTACTGCCGATAGTCAAACTGCTTTTGTCACGCTGCAAGAAAATAATGCAGTTGCAAAAGTTGACTTAACCACCGCCGAAATTACAGATTTACAACCTTTAGGATTAAAAGATTATAGTCAAGGTTTACCCCAACTCACTCAATATCCTTGGGATCTCAGTGGAGAAGTATTAGGAACGACTCCCGCAGGACAAGAGATTTTATTGGGGGGAATGTCCGGTTTATTCTTTGAAGGAACAGATGAGGCCGGTCACCTCAAATTTATTGCCACTCCTGACCGTGGTCCTAACGGTGAACCGACCGATGTAGATGGGGATGGACTGAATGAACGACCCTTTCCTTTACCCGACTATCAACCCCGTTTAGTCCGGTTTACTTTAGATCAAAATAGTGGTGAAATTGACATCACTAACCAAATTTTCCTTACCCGTGAAGACGGAACCCCATTAACCGGACTGCCTAACTTACAAGGGGGAGAACCGGAAACCGCCTACACTGATGAAGAACCTGTAGACTTATTGGGAAACCCCTTAGAAAATGATCCGTTTGGGGCCGATATGGAGTCCATTGTCGTTGCCCCTGATGGTACATTCTGGATGTCCGATGAATACCGTCCGGCAATTTATCATTTCGATCAAAGTGGAGTATTAATTGATCGGTTTATTCCGGAAGGAACCGCTGCTGCGGCCGGAGAAACGGTCGGCTTTTACGGTACAGAAACTTTACCGGAAGTGTATGCCCAACGCCGTTCTAATCGCGGATTTGAAGGGATGGCCTATGATACAGACAATGGTAAACTGTATGCATGGATTCAAAGTCCGATTGATAACCCGGATGTCTTCGATGATGCCAATTCTCGCAGTTCTCAAGTTCTCAGAATTTTAGAAGTAGACTCTACCACTGGAGAAGCTACCGGAGAATATATTTACTTCTTGGAAGGATCAGCGGGTGTTGATAAAATTGGGGATGCGGTTTATCAAGGGGATGGTAAGTTTTACGTCCTTGAACGGGACTCTGGAACGACTCCTACCGCCGAGAAATTTATCTTTGAAGTGGACTTAACCGGGGCTACCAATATCTTGGGAACAGAATTATCCCAAGCTACCAATGAAAATGCTTTAGAACAAATGACCCCGGATGGGTTGGCGGAAATGGGAGTTCAAGCGGTAACAAAAACTAAAGTTTTGAATTTACCGTCTATCGGTTATGTTTCAGGAGATAAAACAGAAGGGTTAGCCTTGTTGCCGGATGGTTCTTTAGCGGTTATTAATGATAACGATTTTGGCATATTACCTGAAGAAATTCCTTTAGACGGATCAGTTCCCTTTAACCCCGACCCCGTTCAAACCGTCCTCGGCATTATTGAGTTTAGCGGTTCTAACGGACTCGATGCCAGTGATAAAGATGATGCCATCAATATCCAAAACTGGCCGGTCTATGGAATGTATATGCCCGATGCGATCGCAGCCTACGAAGTCAATGGCGAAACCTATTATATCACTGCCAACGAAGGGGATAACCGCGACGAAGACGAACGCATTGCCGACCTTGAACTTGACCCAGTTGCTTTCCCCAATGCCGCAGAACTTCAACAAGATGAGAATTTAGGTCGCTTGGGAGTTTCTCCCTTTAATGGCGATCTTGACGGGGATGGCGATTTTGATCAACTGTGGAGTTATGGCGGTCGGTCTCTTTCTATTTGGGATGAGAATGGTAATTTAGTGTTTGATAGCGGCGATCAATTAGCCCAAATTACCGCTGATGCATTTCCCGATAACTTTAACGCCAGCAACGACGAAAACAACTTCGATAACCGCAGTGACGATAAAGGAACCGAACCCGAAGGCATTACTTTAGGAGTGGTGGATGATAAGACTTACGCCTTTGTCGGACTAGAAAGGATCAGTGGCGTGATGGTTTATGATGTCACCGATCCAATGAATGGGGAGTTTGTTCAATATATTAACCCCCGTGACTTCTCCGTAGAATTTGATCTCGACGAAGAAGAAGATCCTGCCCCCACCCCCGAACAATTAGCCGCTGTGGGTGACTTAGGACCAGAAGGGTTAACCTTTATCAACGCCGAAGACAGTCCCACCGGACGACCTATTTTAGCCGTTACTAACGAAGTTAGCGGTACCACCACTATCTATGACTTTGGTTCAACTGCCATTGAAGGAACAGAGGATGCCGAGGAGTTAGTGGGAACAGAGGGAGATGACTTCATTCTGGCTATGGCTGGAAACGATACTGCTGCCGGACAACTAGGAGATGATGTCATTTTTGGGGCGGATGGCGATGATATTCTCCGAGGTGATAACAACAGTCGTTTTGTCGGGGACAATGCTGGCGGGGATGATAAAATCTTCGGCGGGCCTGGTAATGACAGTATTGGTGGTAAAGCAGGCAACGATAAACTCTACGGCGATGACGGTGATGATGTCATCTGGGGAGATGATGGAGATGACATCCTCCGAGGCGGTATGGGTTACGATGGCTTAATTGGAGATAACTTCTCGGGTGGAAGCGGTATTGATACCTTCATTTTAGCCCCTGGTGAAGGTACAGATATGATTTTCGACTTCAATATGGCAGAAGACCTCATCGGCTTAGCGGATAGTTTAAGTTTCGATCAACTTAGCTTAACTCAAAGCGGTTTAGATGTGGCGATCGCTGCCAACGGAGAAGTTCTAGCGTTAGTAAAACTGCAAACTGTCAATGCATTTTCTGAGTCTAATTTCACTGTAATTTAGTCATGCGTCATTTGTTGTTGGTCATTTGAGAAAATTGGGTTGAAAAAGCGGTGCAATTAAGTACTTAACCCACCTCTTCACCCAACACAATGACTGTTGAGGGAATAGAAAGAAAAATTCAGGTTTTGAATCTATTTCCCTCTTTCTCTTGGCTGCCAAAACATCTTTTCAAGAATAATCAAGTATTTAGTCTTTTGCACATCAAAAAAGAGAGAACCCTACAATGGAAACGAATACGCTAGATATCTTATTAGTCAATGATGACGGGTTTGAGGCAGATGGAATTAACGTCATGTTTGAGGCGTTAACGGAAGCTGGATATGATGTGACGTTTGTTGCCCCAAAAGAACAACAAAGTGGCACAGGAACCCTAATTAATGTTGATACTATTTTCCAACCTACAGAAGTAGTAAATTTTGAGGAGAATAAATGGTATGTCGATGCCAGTCCGGTTGTTACAACTTGGGCAGGATTAGATTTTATTCTGGATGGAAATAAACCCGATTTAGTTATTTCTGGAATTAATGAAGGGGCAAATATTGGTAGTAATATTGCCATTTCCTCGGGAACAGTGAGTGCGGCTGCCACAGCTATTCAACGAGGAATTCCGGCAATTGCGGTGAGTGCTGGAACGGGTTCAGATGAGGATAAATTGGCAGAAGCCTATGATATTGGTGCTGATTTTATTATCGATATTATTCAACAGTTGGAAACGGATGATTATCCAGGACTTTTACCCGATGGTGTTGGATTAAATGTTAATATTCCCACCGAATTTCCGGAAGGTATTGAAGAAATCACAGGGATTGAATTCACCCAGTTAGATGAAACGTCAACGATTGATTTAAGCTTTGGGGAATTACCCGAAGCGTTTGGCGAAGGGGCAGGGGTTTTAATTAATCTGAATTCCCCTATTCCTGAGGAGCAAATTACAAATATTGATTCTGAAGGAGAACAATTTCTATCGGGTGATATTACCGTTACAGCCATTGATGGGGACTGGAGTAGCGGTGCGACAGTTCGAGATAGCTTAAGTGAAAGAATAGATGCCGCCCCCGAAAATGTTACCGCAGAACCCCTGAATATTCTAATTACAAATGATGATGGTTTTGCCGCCGCAGGGATTGAGATTTTATACGAAATATTAACCGCTGCGGGTCATCATGTCACCTTAGTTGCCCCGAAAGAACAACAGAGTGGTAAGGGAACGGTTCTGGATGTCGATGCCATTTTTCAACCCACAGAAGTGGTTAATTTTGAAGAGAATAAATGGTATGTAGATGCCGCACCGCGAACCACAACTTGGGCAGGTTTAGACTTTATTTTAAATGAAAAACCGGACTTAGTAATTTCGGGAATTAATGAAGGGGAAAATATCGGCCCTGGTGGTGCAGTTTCTTCCGGAACAGTCAGTGCAGCAGTCACCGCTTTATTACGAGATGTTCCGGCAATTGCAATCAGTGCCGGGATTGATTTTGTCGATGAAACCCTAGTTAATCAAGCCTATGAAATTGGCGCAGATTATATTACAAATTTAATTGCTCAATTACAAGCTACTCAGGGAAATGATACAACCATTTTGCCAGAAGGAATCGGTTTAAGTATTAATATTCCGGTGCGTTTTCCTACAGGCGTTGATGAAATTCAAGGGGTTAAATTTACCTCAACCAGTGATATTACACCGTTTAATATTGATTTTGGTGAACTGCCCACAGGGGGCGCAGGATTGCGTTTTTCCCAGGTTGAATTACCATCAGATACAGAGATTGACCCCACCTCAGAAGGCGGACAATTTTTATCTGGATTTATTACCGTTACGCCAATTGATGGTAGTTGGAACGCACCAGAACCGTTACAAGCAGAAGTTCAAGAATTAATTTCACCTCTACTTTCGACCCCGGAAGAAATGCCCGTCAATTTAGACCGTCAAACGGTAACCCATATTGAATTATTGGGAGAAGTCACATTTCCAACGGGATTCACTTTTGAAAATACAGAAGTGGGCGGACTTTCTAGTATTGTTTACGATGCTAATAATCGGGTTTATTACAGTATTGCGGATGACCGTTCTCAAATTAATCCCGCTCGTTTTTATACTTTTTCAATTAAACTAGATGACGGCAGTTTAGATGAAGGAGATATCAATTTTGAAGCGGTTACAACCCTGTTAAATACTGACGGTGAACCCTTCCCCGAAAATAGTCTTGACCCGGAAGGAATTGCCTTAACTGAAAATCAAACCCTCTATATTTCATCGGAAGGCAATACCAATGATTTAATTAATCCCTTTATTAATGAGTTTTCCTTAGACGGAGAACTGTTAGATGAACTTTCTATCCCTGAAAAGTTTCTTCCCACGGCTGACCAAACTGCTGGCATTCGCAACAATTTAGCGTTTGAAAGTTTAACCATTTCTCCCGATAACCGCTTTCTTTATACAGCAACAGAAAATGCTTTGTTTCAAGATAGTCCAGCCGCCGATATTGAAACAGAAAGTTTATCTCGCATCCTTCAATATGATTTAGAAACGGGTGAACCTGTTGCAGAATTTGTTTATGAAGTGGGAGAAGTTCCTGATATTCCCGAACCCGAAGATGGCTTCAGAACCAATGGTTTAGTTGAATTATTAGCCACCGATAATAATGGTTCATTTTTAGCCCTAGAACGGGCGTTTTCTGCGGGAGTCGGTAACACCGTCAAACTCTATGAAGTCCAAATTCAAGGAGCGTTAGAAGTCAGTTCCTTAGAGGATTTATTCTGGGAGGAAGAAGGCATTCCCTTTGAAATTGATCCCGCTGTTCAAAAGGAATTATTAATTGATTTTGAAGCGGATTTTGGCATTACTCCCGATAACCTAGAAGGGATTGCCTTGGGGCCAGTTTTACCGGACGGACGGCAAAGTTTAATTGTGGTCAGTGATAATAACTTTAGCGACACTCAAACCACGCAATTTATTGCCTTAGCCCTGGAATTTGATAGCTTACCCGCCGCCCAACCCGTTCTAGAGACTCCCTACACCATTGATGATGAAGACGCGCCAGAGGGCATTCTCGCGGGGGATTCGGACGATCCTGCAATTTGGATCAATCCTGAAAACCCCGAACAAAGTTTAGTCATTTCTACCTTAAAAGATGGCGGTTTAGTCACATTTGATTTAAACGGAGAAATCATCGAAGAAATTCTCCCGGCACCATTTGGGGAAATTCGCTATAACAATGTTGACCTGGTTTATAACTTTGAACTGGGAAATGATATGGTTGATTTAGCCGTTGCCAGCGATCGCGAAAATGATACACTAGTCATCTGGACCATTGACCCAGAAACCCGACAACTGACTAATGTCACCGCCGATAATATCCTCGAAACCATCTTCGGCGTAGACGACGGAGAACAAACCGCATACGGTTTAGCCGCTTATAAAAGTCCCGTTTCTGGCAAATCTTACGCTTTTGTTACCCAGGCTAGCAATAATCAATTTGCTCAATTAGAATTAATAGATAATGGTTCCGGAAGCGTGGATGCCAATTTAATTCGGACAATTGAATTGCCTACCCCCAGCGGAGATCTAGCAGATTCTCAATCAGAAGCTATTGTTGTAGACCAAGAACTAGGCTTTGTTTATCTCGCCATAGAAGGGGAAGTAGGTATTCTTAAATTCCAGGCCGAACCCGATGCCGGGGATGACTTTGAAGTGGTCTACAATATCGAAGATGATATCCTGGTTCCCGATTTAGAAGGCTTAATTCTCTACTACGGCGACAACGGCGAAGGATACTTAATTGCCTCCAGTCAGGGAGACTCTAGCTACGGTTTATTTGATCGATCTGGCAGTAACGAATTCCTCGGTCAATTTATCATTGCAGGTAACGGCGACATCGATCAAGTTAACGAAACTGATGGTTTTGATTTAACCAATGTTGCCTTAGGTTCAGCTTATCCTAACGGCTTATTTGTCGTCCATGATGGCGCAAATGATCCCCAGTCTGTGGTAGAAAATGACGAAGAACTAGAAAACAACAGTACAAACTTCAAGTTTGTCCCTTGGGAAAATGTTGCCAACGCCTTCCCCAACCCCTTGTTAATTGATCCCACCAGTTACGATCCCCGTCATCCTAACACAGGTTTAATTGCAGGAACTGCCGAGGCGGAAACCCTCGAAGGAACTGATGCCGATGATTTATTTAATGCTGGCGGTGGTAACGATACCGTTGCTGGCGGTTTCGGCAATGATTTAATTTACGGTAGTTTTGGGGATGATATTCTCCGAGGTGATGATAACAGTCGTTCTCCAGGGGGAACCCTTGGGGGTGATGATATTATTTATGGTAACGCAGGTGATGACCGTATTGGCGGTAAAGGCGGGAATGACCAACTGTTTGGCGGTTCAGAAAATGACCAACTTTGGGGTGATGACGGCGATGATATCCTTAGCGGTGGTTTAGGCAATGACACCTTAACAGGAGATAACTTTTCGGGGAGTCAAGGATCGGATATCTTTGTACTAGGAATAGGAGAAGGTACAGATACTATCGTTGACTTTGAAGTCGGTATTGACCTTATTCAATTAATAGGTGATCTGAGTTTTAGCCAGCTTAGCTTCAGTCAACAGGGTGGCAATACAGTGATTAGTTTTGAGGACGAAACCTTAGCTTTATTAGAAAATATCACCCCCTCAAACTTAAATGAAGCCAGCTTCATCACCGTTTAATCTCTATTGAGAATTCATATGAAATCCGCTTGAATACTTAACGTATAATGAGGATGTAGAATTCAGATCAAGTCCGGATCATGAGGGATCATCAAAAGAAGAAAGTTGATGAACTGAATTTCTTTGCTCCTACACCCCACACCCCACTCCCGACTCCCGACTTCCAGAAGATGTGTATAGTGTTCAGCCGGACATGATATCAGCCATCAGTTTCTCAAAAAATAAATGATAACTTTTTCGGGGATGTTTTCAAATGTCTCCGAATTTTTATAGGACTCATTTTTTTCTCAAACAACAGTTAAATCCGATATCGCTAGTGGATGACTCTATCAACTGTATCTCTGTGTCCTCTTTTAAGTAAACTTAATCAGAAGATAACACTCTCTTAAAGCACCAATGATACTCTAATTGACGAGTAATTTATGGGTAAAAACGTTATTTTACTAAGGATAATTTGATCGAGAGTTTAGCTAGAAAAAGCTGAGCCGTATTCATATCAACGTTCCAAAAAGCAGGGTGTATTGACTTCTTAGAATATAGCCTTTTCTCCATAAATTATCTTCAGCCGTCACAGCTAAAGACTTTATTTATTTGATGGTCTAGCTTGTGCGTTTCAGAATTTTTAACCACGTTTTGTGGTGATAAAACAAATGTGAATTAACCTTCACATTGTATTTGTGCGTCTACCTTTACAAGTGCCGAAAGTAACATGAACAGACTCATTGGTTTTGCATCTCTTCCTGCTGATACTTTTGCAGAAGGTCCTCAGTCGGGAAATAATAATGGTAACGGTGAACCCATTTCTGCGAATGGCAGAACAGGCCCGTTTGATGGACAACCCGTTCAAGGGTTTAGTGGGGTACAATTTGCCCCCGATAGTGATGGGGATACCTATTGGTTTTTATCCGATAACGGTTTCGGAAATCTAGGCAATAGTGCCGATTATTTATTGCGGGTTTATCAAGTTGATCCCAATCTTGTGGGAACCGAAAATGGGGATGGTAGCGTTGATGTTCAAGGTTTTGTTCAATTCTCTGATCCTAACAATTTAATCCCATTTGAAATCGTTAATGAAGAGACTTCTGAACGGTTATTAACTGGGGCAGATTTTGATATTGAGTCTATTGTAATTACTGAAAACAAACTCTGGATCGGCGATGAATTCGGCCCCTATCTGTTAGAATTTGACCTGAATGGGGTATTACAACAAGTCCCTATTGCCACACCTAATATCCCCACTTTAAATACGTTAAACGGTCAAGAACCGATTGTGATCGGACACCGAGGCGCAAGTGGTTCTCGTCCAGAACATACTTTAGAAGCCTATAAACTGGCAATTGAACAAGGGGCAGACTTCATTGAACCGGATTTAGTTGTCACAAAAGATGGGATTTTAATTGCCCGTCATGAAAACGAAATTTCTGGAACCACTGATGTGGCAGACCGTCCCGAATTTGCCGACCGTCAAACCACAAAAATGATTGATGGTGAAGAATTTACGGGCTGGTTTACGGAAGATTTTACCCTCGCAGAACTGAAGACATTACGGGCAACAGAACGCATTCCCGGAACTCGTCCATTAAATACGGCGTTTGATGGAGATTTTGAAGTTCCTACCCTCTCTGAAGTGATTAATTTAGTCAAAGAAGTTGAAGCCGAAACCGGGAAGCAAATTGGTATTTATCCGGAAACGAAGCATCCGACTTATTTTGCAAACGAGGGAACTTTCTTAGATGGAACCCCCATTAATTTAAACTTGGGTCAACTGTTAATTGACACGTTAGTTGAGAACGAATTTACTGACCCTGACCGTATCTTTATTCAGTCGTTTGAGTTTGCCAACTTAATTGAACTGCAAACTGAAATTATGCCGACTGCGGGTATTGATATTCCCTTAGTTCAACTGTATGGCGATACCAGCGACTCGTTTATCAATGAAAATGGTGGCGGTTTTTCTGTTCCTTACGATATTGTTTACAACTTCTCTGATGCTGAAGATGCTGACAGTAGCGTTTATGCGGGTTTCCCAGTAGAAATTGATGCAGAAACCACCTATGCTGATTTAGATGATGCGGCAGTTCTAGACTATATTGGGGAAGCTTATGCGGAAGGGGCAGGTCCTTGGAAGAATAATTTCTTACTGCGAGAAGACTTAGATGAACCGGTTGATGGTAATGGCGATGGCGTGGCGGAAATTACAACCCAGTTAACGGGAGTTGTATTACCGTTTATTGAAGAAGCCCATGATGCCGGTTTACAGGTTCATCCTTATACGTTGCGGAATGAAGAGAGTTTCCTGACGTTAAACCCGGATGGTACGCCGCAAACTCCTGAACAAGAATTTGAACAGTTAATTGAATTGGGGGCTGATGGCTTCTTTACCGACTTCCCGTTAACAGGTGATCAAGTTCGGGATCAAATTGTTGCTGATGAAGTTCGTTCCCCTGATAACCCAGATCTTCAGTTTAACAGCCTTGACGGAAATGCACCGTTAGTGATCGGACACCGGGGCGCAAGTGGGGAACGTCCCGAACATACTTTAGAAAGCTATCGTCGGGCGATAGCCCAAGGGGCAGACTTCATTGAACCGGATTTAGTTGTCACAAAAGATGGGATTTTAATTGCCCGTCATGAAAACGAAATTTCTGGAACCACTGATGTGGCAGACCGTCCAGAATTTGCCGACCGTCAAACCACAAAAATTATTGATGGTGAAGAATTTACGGGCTGGTTTACGGAAGATTTTACCCTCGCAGAACTGAAGACATTACGGGCAACAGAACGCATTCCCGAAACTCGTCCTGATAATACCGAATTTAACGGACAGTTTGAAGTTCCTACCCTCTCTGAAGTGATTAATTTAGTCAAAGAAGTTGAAGCCGAAACCGGGAAGCAAATTGGTATTTATCCGGAAACGAAGCATCCGACTTATTTTGCAAACGAGGGAACTTTCTTAGATGGAACCCCCATTAATTTAAACTTGGGTCAACTGTTAATTGACACGTTAGTTGAGAACGAATTTACTGACCCTGACCGTATCTTTATTCAGTCGTTTGAGTTTGCCAACTTAATTGAACTGCAAACTGAAATTATGCCGACTGCGGGTATTGATATTCCCTTAGTTCAACTGTATGGCGATACCAGCGACTCGTTTATCAATGAAAATGGTGGCGGTTTTTCTGTTCCTTACGATATTGTTTACAACTTCTCTGATGCTGAAGATGCTGACAGTAGCGTTTATGCGGGTTTCCCAGTAGAAATTGATGCAGAAACCACCTATGCTGATTTAGATGATGCGGCAGTTCTAGACTATATTGGGGAAGCTTATGCGGAAGGGGCAGGTCCTTGGAAGAATAATTTCTTACTGCGAGAAGACTTAGATGAACCGGTTGATGGTAATGGCGATGGCGTGGCGGAAATTACAACCCAGTTAACGGGAGTTGTATTACCGTTTATTGAAGAAGCCCATGATGCCGGTTTACAGGTTCATCCTTATACGTTGCGGAATGAAGAGAGTTTCCTGACGTTAAACCCGGATGGTACGCCGCAAACTCCTGAACAAGAATTTGAACAGTTAATTGAATTGGGTGTCGATGGCTTCTTTACCGACTTCCCCGCCACTGGACGCATTGTGGTAGACCAACAAATTGAACTACCCAACTTACCCCGTTCCCGTGGTTATGAAGGCATGGCGTTTAGTCCAGACCGTTCTACCCTCTATCCCCTGTTAGAAGGATCGGTTGTGGGCGATCCGGATAACGCCCTGCGTATTTACGAAGCCGATGCCGAAACCGGAGAATTTACCGGGTTAGTGGGTTTCTATCCTAAAGCTGACCCCAACCATGCTATTGGTGATTTTACCCCCATTAACGAAACAGAATTCCTCGTGATTGAACGGGATAACGAACAAGGAGAAGATGCCGAATTTAAGAAGATCTTCAAAATTGATATTTCTCAAGTCGATGAGAATGGCTTTGTTGCCAAAGAAGAATTAGTCGATCTGTTAAACATTGAAGATCCCGATGACCTGAATGGAGACGGGGATACAACATTTACATTCCCCTTTGTCACCATTGAAGATGTATTAGTTCTGGATGAAAATACCATTCTGGTTGCCAACGATAACAATTATCCCTTCTCCATCGGTCGGGGGCCGGATATTGACAACAATGAAATCATTATTATTGAACTCCCAGAAGCATTGGATCTTGACCCGCGTTTAGGAGTTCCCACGACTGAAGCCACTGACGGTGATGATGTTCTTAGCGGTTCTGCCGATAACGATATTATTGCGGGTTTATTGGGTAATGACAATATTAGTGGCGGTGATGGTGACGATGTATTACGGGGAGATCTCAACAGTCGCGACCCTCAAGTCGGTATTGCTGGCGGTAACGATACTATCGACGGCGGTAACGGTAATGATGATATCGGCGGCAAGTCAGGGGATGACGAACTGTTTGGCGGTGACGGCGATGATAACCTCTGGGGTGATGATGGTGACGATATCCTCCGAGGCGGTTTCGGAGATGATATTCTCACTGGGGATAACTTCTCTGGCGGCAGTGGCGTTGATACCTTCATTCTGGCAACGGGAGAAGGAACCGATACTATTGTTGACTTTGAAATGGGTATTGACTTCATCGGTTTAGCAGATGGCTTAACCTTCGATCAATTAAGTTTAAGTCAACAAGGTTCAGATGTGGCAGTTGCAGCCAACGGAGAAACTTTAGCCTTGGTTACACTGCAAAACATTAACGCATTTTCTGAGTCTAACTTCACCCTAGTTTAGTCACTACGTGCTACCGCACAGGCTACGCCAACGTAATTTGTTGTTTGTTGTTGGAGAGAATTAGCTGTAGTCAAAAATTGATGCTACCTCTTTAATCTTACAAAACGGCTGAAGAGGAAATAGAAAAAGAAAGTCAATTTTTAATCTATTGTCCTCTTCCATCAACAAACAACGAATGATCAATATAGAACCCATTTGAGATCTATGCTGATATCAAGTCCGGATAATTAGTCATCATAAAACTAGAAATGCTAACTCAGACGAGATGTTTTAATCCCACACTCCACACCAATCTCCCTACTCCCCATCAGAAGCAAATATATTGAGTATTCAACCGGACATGATATTAGAGGATGATCAAAACTCGTGTTTACTACCATAAACTATAATTATTGTCAAGCCTCATCCACAAAACCTGATTAGGGGTTAGATAAAATTCATTCGATAGCAGCGGCAGATCAGGGAGAAAATTTCAGGAGATGCTACGAGTTTTCTGGCTTTGAAGACAATTTTAGGAGATGTAGCCATAGCATCCCTTTGATTATTAAAATATCATACAATCTGAAATCACGCAATCTCGTGATTTATTGAGAAAATTTCTCAGCCCAAATTCACCGAGAGAGGATGATTTAATTTAAATTTTAAAATTATAAATATAAAATTATAATCTCAGATTATATAAAGGGCATAAGTATGACATTTTTGATGGATTATAATCTCAAATGGCTTCTCTAGCATTATGCCCAGGGAATAGGGAATAGCAGATCACATCAGATCATCACTCACCCAACTCATCAGAGTATCACTCATCGTTAACATAGAAGTGGTTGAAAAATCTGACTCAAATGCACCAATATCAGCGGTTCCTTGTTGAACCCGCGCTTCACCTCGTTGATCTGTGGTTAATTCTAAAGGATTGCTTCCCGCATTAATTGCAGGACTTCCTGGTAAAATAGCTTGGGTTTCAGTCAAGCCCCCATTATCCTGTAACGGCCCTAAAAGGGGATCAATCGGACTGGCAGTAGTGCCCACAATGTCACCCGTTACCCCATCCACAAAACCATCTGCCCCATCACCATTACCGATTAAATTATTACCACTGGATCTAAAATTACTGCCCGCGATATCGTCATCGTCTTCATTTCCCGCAATAATTGTACTGGTAACTCTAACTCCACTGTTTCCTCCACTGCTGTAAATCCCACTGCCATTATCGGCTTGATTATTGCTAATCGTACTATTACTCGCATTGATTCCACCGTAGAATGTATTATTAATACCCCCACCATTATTATCGGCACGATTACCACTTATGGTGCTATTTTCAAGCCTAACACCACCATAGAAGTTATCAATACCACCCCCATTGCTGCTGGATCGATTATTGCTAATGGTACTATTATTGATCCGAATATTTTGATCGATAGTACTAATACCACCACCATCGCCACCAGCCCGATTATTGCTAATGGTACTATCATTAACCTCTACATTCCCGATGATTGTGTAAATGCCTCCGCCCCTTCTGTCGGCCCGATTATCATTGATGATACTATTGCTAATACTAACCGAGCCATAGCCAATAAAAAGACCGCCCCCATCTTCAGTGGCGCGATTATCATTAATGGTGCTGTTGCTCAGCTCACCAAAAGTATTATAGTAATGAACCCCTCCACCTTGATCAGCAGTATTACCCGTAATGGTACTGTGACTCATAGAGGTTGTGGCAAAACGGTGGTAAACGCCTCCCCCATTTCCAGTGGCATTGTTATCCGTAATAATCGTATTGGTAATTTCGGCTTCCCCATAACCGTTAGAAATACCGCCACCATTTTCATTAGCGTGATTATTGGAAATGGTACTATCGCTAATGGTTATAGTGCCAGAGTAATAGCTGAAAATGCCGCCGCCATAATAATCAGCATGGTTGTCATCAATGACACTGCTACTAATATGGGTTGTACTATACTTACTGTAAATCCCACCTCCAGAACGAGCCTGATTATCACTGACCGTACTATTGCTGATCTCGACTGTGGTGTAGCTGTTAAATAGACCACCGCCATTAGCAGGGGTATAATTCCCTTCAACAGTCGTCTCACTGAGATTAACGATGCCACCGAAGTTATAGAGGCCACCGCCATGACTGAAACTGACACTATTATTGCTAATAGTACTCTGACTAATGTCAACGGTGCTATTTTTATTGTAAACCCCTCCCCCATAACCTGCTCGGTTGTCCGTGATCTCACTATCACTGATATTGACGACGGCTTCTCGGTTACTGATGCCGCCGCCATCGTAGTCAGCGCTGTTGTTGGTGATGGTACTGTTAGTGATATAGGCTGTAGCATTAAAATTCCCCATACCGCCACCATCAGCTTCGGCACGATTTCCACTAATCACACTATCCTGAATATGGGTGGTGCTATCTTTGCTATAAATTCCACCACTATCGTCAGCAGTATTGTCACTAATTGTACTGTCACTGATATGGGCGATCGCGTCAAGATTGAAAATACCCCCACCATTATCTTGAGCTTCGTTGTTGTCAATGGTACTGTCCTTGATGTCAACGACTGCGCCGTATTCGTTGAACATCCCGCCACCATCAAAAGCCCGATTACCGGTAATGGTACTGTTGCTGATCTTAACGGTGCTATATCTGTTATAAGCCCCTCCACCCCCATCACCGGCCTGGTTATCACGAATCGTGGTATCGTTGATCTCAGTTAGGCTGAATAGGTTGAAGATGCCGCCACCATAATCATCAGCCCCGTTGTCAGCAATGGTAGTATCGTCGATTGCTACTGTACTATAAACATTAGACACCCCTCCACCTTGATTGTCAGAATAATTGCCGCTAATTGTACTATTGCGGATCTCCACTTCACTACCGTCATTGGCAATTCCTCCGCCCCGACTCGACCCATAATTATCCGCAATGGTACTATCTATAATTTCGGCTATACCATAGAAGTTGTAAATCCCACCTCCACTAAAACCCGCCCTATTGCCGCTAATAATACTGTCGCTGATTTTGATAGTGCCATCATCGTAGTTAAAAATTCCCCCGCCCTTCTCGCTGGCATAATTATTAATAACGTTACTCTCACTCAGGGTTAACTGTTCTACGTTGTATATGCCGCCGCCCTGCATCTGATCAAAAGATAAACCCTCAGCCACTCCTCCTGTAATGGTGAGTCCATCAATTGTGACCCTTGAGAAATGCCAGGAATTTCCATCGTTAATCCTAAATACCTGGGAATTTCCCGCCCCATCAATCGTCAGTTGGTTAGCCCCTAGACCATTAATGGTCAGATCATCGGTAACAACTAATTCTCCTGTAGACAGAATAATTGTTGCCCCACTCAGACTCCTATCAAACTCAATCGTATCTGCCCCAGGATTACTATTGGCTTGATTAATCCCATTGCGTAAAGAACCTGCACCTGCGTCGCTAATGTTAATAACGGTATAGATTGCCATTTTTCCTTTTGACTTCCCCAAAGGGTTTGACTGCTTACATCACTTCTCAACTCGAAGTTACGCTATTCAATTGTTATCTAATTTCTGCTATTTTAAATCGTACCAGTCTAATTATCCCTTGGCAAGATTTTAATTCTATTTTGTGTAGGGTTAGCGATCGCCTGCAACAGGAACTTAACTCAAACACATCAATCCAACTTTGTCAATGAAATTTTATAAAAAAATACAGTTTTTATTGAACTGAAAAATTGATAAATTTAGTCTTTTTTTAAATTAAATATAGCCCGTTCTTAACCTTTTTATGGGAAGTTATACGAGGTGCTAAATATTACTTACATAAATTCTGTGCAAATACAGTTTTACTGTAAGTATTTGACTCTATTGAACGCTTATTTGGGTGCATTAAAAACATCATTATTTTTGCGGAGATTTAACTTATTTTATGGCTTTTGACACAACTCAACCAGGGCAAATTATTGGGTTAGGCGAATACGAATATGACCCAATTTTTACTGTAGGCGAAACCATCAACGGTTACACTCCCCCTGGAATTTTCGATGGTTTAGGGGCTTATGAACTGGATGAAGATACTGTTCGTGTCCTCGCCAACCATGAATTAGCCTCAGATGTTGGTTATGCTTACTCACTCGCAAATGGGACTCCACTTCAAGGTGCTCGTGTCAGCTACTTCGACATTAATAAAGACACCTTAGAAATTGAAACATCTGGTTTAGCTTACGATACCATCATTAACCGTCAAGGGGAAGTGGTGGATGAAATAACTGACTTAGAATTTGAAGGACTAAACCGCTTTTGTTCTTCAACTTATATTGAAGCTGAACAATTTGGTAATGGTATTGGTTTAACAGACGGCATCTATTTTACCGGGGAAGAAACTGATGGCGGTACAGAATTTGCCCTGGATACGGCTACCAATACCCTGTATGCAGTCCCTTGGATGGGTCGCGCCGCCTGGGAAAATGTGACTGAAATTAACACCGGTTCGACGGACAAAGTGGCTATTCTGGTGGGAGATGACCGAGAAGCCGCGCCGTTACTCCTGTATGTCGGTGAGAAAGACAGCAGTGAAGGGGCAGGCTTCCTCGAACGCAACGGTTTAGTCGGCGGTAAACTCTACGCTTGGGTTCCAGATGGCGAAGTTGGCGATACTCCAGAATTTGTTGATGAAGATGGGGACGTTATTGATGCTGATACTGCCCCCGATCCATTTGGGTTTAATGGAACGGGCAATAGTTTATCTGGGTCTTGGGTGGAATTAGACTTTTATCGTCCAGACTTAGCCAGTGAGGATGGTTCTAGTGGTTATGATGCTGATGGTTTTGCCACCCAAGAACAACAGGATAGCCTATTTATTGAAGCCGGTGGGTTTCAGTTTTCCCGTCCGGAAGATGTCGCCACCAACCCGGAAGATGGCAGCGAAGCTGTTTTAGCGTCAACCGGACGTGGGAACCGTTTTCCTAACGAAAATTGGGGAACCACTTATATCGTGGATACGGACTTTGACGAAAATGGTGACCCCGTTGCTGCTGAAATTACTATTGCTTACGATAGCAACGATGCCGGTAATGGTCAGTTTGAACATCCTGACTTTGGTTTACGCAGCCCCGATAACTTAGACTGGGCGGATAACGGTCAAATTTATATTCAGGAAGACCGTTCAACTATTGAAAGCGTTCCCTCAGAAAGTATCGATACGGATGAAGAATTTCCCGATGCTTTCGGCGGTGTATCCCGTGAAGAAGCTTCTATTTGGGAACTCAACCCAGAAACGGGAGAATTAACCCGTATTGGTCAAGTAGACCGTTCTGGGGTTCCTGAAGGTCAAATTGACACTGACCCGGATGACTTAGGAAACTGGGAAACTTCGGGTATTTTAGATGTTTCTGAACTATTTGGTAAAGCGGGGGGTAGCTTATTCCTGGCTGATGTTCAAGCCCACAGTTTGCGGGGTGGCCCCATTGGTGATCCGGAAGTAGACGGGGAAGATCCCACCTCTGATGACCAAAACCTGGTTCAAGGGGGTCAGCTTGGCTTCTTCACGGCTATTGAAGGGTTCAGTACTGAGTTTGATCCTCAGATGCAGACTGCTGACGATACGCAATGGTTAACTGATGCTATTTTTACTGTCGGTGAAGATCTACCGGGCGCAGAGGGAACTTATACGCCGCCTGGTATCCTCGATGGTTTAGGGGCTTATGAACTGGATAGTAACACCGTTCGGGTCTTTGCCAACCATGAATTAACCAACACTGTAGGTTATGCATACGAAGTCAGTGACGGCCAAGGCGGTAGCTTCAGTTTAACCGGGGCGCGAGTTTCTTATTTTGATATCAACAAAGCCACGTTTGAAATTGAAGAATCTGGTTTAGCCTACAACTTAATTTACGATGCCAACGGCGAAATTGCCACTGATAATAGTTTCCTCGCCAATATTGATATTGATGGGGATGGCATAGATGATATTGGTAACGGGTTGAGTCGGTTCTGTTCCAGTACTCTAATTGAAGCGCAACAGTTTGGTGAGGGTAATGGTTTAGCAGATACCATTTACTTTACGGGTGAAGAAGACGGCGGTGCATTTAACCCCGTGAGTGGGGCAGAATGGGCGCTAGATGTTGAAACTGGAGAGTTTTGGCAAGTTCCAGCCATGGGTCGGGGCGCGTGGGAAAATATCACAGAAGTTGATACCGGTACAACCACCCATGTTGCCTTTATTCTCGCTGATGATACTTCTCCCTTTGATGCCGACGGGGATGAAGAAGATGAAGCCGCCCCCTTATTCCTCTATGTGGGTGAAAAGAACTCTGAGGGTAACTTCCTGGAACGCAATGGTTTAGCCGATGGTAAACTGTACGTTTGGGTATCAGACACCGGAGAAACGTTACCTTCTCAGTTCAACACTTCTGGAACATTAAATGGGTCTTGGGTAGAAATTGACAATTCTCCTCAACCCGAAAATGCTTCTGAAGATGGGTCTACTGGCTTTGATGAATATGGTTATCCCACCCAACGGATATTATGGACTCGCGCCGAAGCGTTAGGGGCGTTTGGTTTCTCTCGTCCGGAAGATGTCGCCACTAACCCCGAAAATGGTAGCGAAATTGTCTTAGCCTCGACGGGTGTAGATACCTACGATATTGACCCAGCCACCGGAAATGGAGCCGATACTTTTGGTACAGTTTACAGCATCAATACCGCGTTTGATACCACGGCAAACCCTACGGCAACGGCGTTAACCATTCTCTATGATGGCGATGCTGACCCCACACGGGCGTTACGCAGTCCCGATAACTTAGACTGGGCTGATGATGGGTTCATTTATGTTCAGGAAGATAAAGCCGAAGACGATACTGCCAGCGGCGATGAAGTTCTGTTTGGGGAAGAGGCTGCCAACCCCAACGAAGCGGGTATTGTTCAGTTAGACCCAACCACTGGTGAAGTGACTCGCGTTGCGAATATGGATCGGAGTGTTGTGGTTGATCCCAGTATTGACGATCCCTTTGCTGCTGTGGATGTGGATGCAGATGAGGCAGGTTTCCCCAACGGAGAATGGGAAAGTTCTGGTATTCTGGATGTTTCTACCCTGTTTGGTCAAGAACCCGGTTCCCTGTTAATCTTTGATGTACAAGCCCACGGTCTCGCAGATCAAACGGAATTTAACCCAGAGTCTCGTATTAATGATGATGACTTGGTAGAAGGGGGTCAATTGATCTTCCTCTCTCAAGCGGTAGAAGGTAGCGACGGCAACGATGTGTTAACGGGTCTGAATATTGCCCAAACTATTGCCGGAAATGCTGGCAATGACACTATTTTCGGTGGCGATAGTGATGACATCCTCCGAGGTGACCTGAATGACCGTAACCCCAATAACAATGGTGGTAATGATGTCATCTTTGGTGGCGCAGGTAATGACCGTATTGGCGGTAAAGGCGGCAACGACGAACTCCAAGGTGATGCTGGCAATGACACTATTTTTGGGGATAATGGCGATGATATCCTCCGGGGTGGTTTAGGAGATGATATTCTCACTGGGGATGACTTCTCCGGCGGCAGTGGTGCTGATACCTTCATTCTGGCAACAGGAGAAGGAACCGATACTATTGTTGACTTTGAAGTGGGTATAGACAGCATTCTCCTGGATGGCCTTAGCGTTGACGAGATCTCAACAGCAGTGGCTGGTAACTTCACCATGGTGATGTTTGAGGAAGAAGTTCTGGCGGTTCTCTCCGGCGTTGCCGATGCGTCTCAAGTCGATATTGCTGTGGTGTAATTGACCACGTGATGGCGTTTTTTGAGTAAACTTTGGGTAGAGGTGTTCTGTGGAATACCTCTACCTCAATTTTTATATGAAATCCGCTTGAATACTTAACGTATAATAATGAGGATGTAGAATTCAGATCAAGTCCGGATCATGAGGGATCATCAAAAGAAGAAAGTTGATGAACTGAATTTCTTTGCTCCTACACCCCACACCCCACTCCCGACTCCTGACTTCCAGAAGATGTGTATAGTGTTCAGCCGGACATGATATTAGCTTCTTTTAGCGCATCGATCCTGTAGATCCTGTAGGGTGCGTTACATTAACGCACCCTACTGATAGAATGATTCTGTTACCCGTTACCGACCCAATTTAGCTAAAATGGGTTTAGGGGAAACAATGTGCTTATACATCCCTAACTTTCTCGGACTAATTCCTAAAGCCAGTCCAATAATTTCAGTAATATAGAGAATCGGAAGATTGTAAGAAACGTTATATTTTTTCTCAATATCTGATTGACGTAACTCTAGGTTTGTATCGCACAAAGGACAAGCTAAAACGATACAATCAGCCCCCAGAGATTGAGCCTCATCTAATATGTTTTTCGTCAGATCGAAGGCGACATCTTGCTTGGATACCAAAATTGGACCGCCGCAGCATTTTGTTTTTGACCGGAAATCCACAACTTCCGCCCCACAAGTTTCCGACAATCTATCCATCGAGGTGGGAAAAACGGGGGAATCCCATCCGGTGATGTCTGCGGGTCGAGTGAGCAGACAACCATAATAGCAAGCCACTTTTAAACCTGTCAAGGGCTTTTTAACCTGTGAAGCAATATCGACATCATTGGCTAACACATCGACAACATTTCGGACCCGAATATTATAGTCAGAAACATCAATTCCCATATCCGACATCATCGCCGAAATCTTATCTTTTTCGCTGGGATCTTGTAATGCCTTCATGGCTCGGGCTGATTTATTGTAACATCCAGAACAAGATGCCAATAAATCGAGGTTTTGCTTTTGGGCTAAAGCCACATTTCTAGCAGCCATTGCCATACCGACATCATGGGAAACGCCAGCAGCCACAGATCCCCCACAACAAGACCAGTCTTTTAAATCTTCAAGTTCAATTCCTAATTCCTCCATTACCACTTTGGTGGAGAGATCAAACTCTTTGGCGGTGGTATGCAAACTGCATCCGGGATAGTAAGAATATTTCTGGGTTTTTGTCATTGTTGCCGTCATGATTATTTTGCCTTTTCTAATGCTTCTTTAAATGTTTTGGGATCTTTGATTTTGTGTGGTAGGGGGGACATTTTCCCTTTGAGGGCTAATTGAATTCCTAATTCTGCTTGGTCAAGCATGGCTTGTAACCCGCCATATCGTTGCATTAATTCCGGTTCAAATAAAATGCCGCGTTTCTCAACTAATTCCACAAAAATTTGATTAAAACGAGTCGAATCATTTTCGATGCCTTCTTTAATGGCGATCGCCTTGACCGCTTCGATGACATCGGAAGGACGCACCCCACGGGGACATCGGGAGGTACAAATATAACAAGAACTACACATCCATAAGGTGTTACTTTTGAGAACCTTTTCCCATTCCCCGCGTTGCACCATTAACACGAGGGTTCGAGGGGACATATCCATGCGATCGATATTGGTGCATCCCCCGCTACAAGTGCCACACTGCATACAAGCGGCGATCGCCGCACCTTTGCCCCCTTCAGCGGCAACTTTCTTAACAAAATCGGAGTTCATTTGATCGCCGTCGAGTTGGCGATCGGCTTTCATCCCAAAGACAAATTTTCTTCTGGTTTTTTTTGCGGGTGTTGCGTTTGTTGTCATGCTTTTAACCTCACTTTACAGTTGCCATGGTTACTGCGGATTGCCCGTTTGTACTTGAGGCAAAATTGGCGGGATTGCTGGCGAGAAAACTGACGATTTCTGCCGCTGCCGATCGCCCATCAGTAATCGATTCCATAATCGCTTTGGGTCCGGTTGCTGCCCCAGCCAGAAAAATCCCTTCCCGGTGAGAAGCATTATTAGAATATTGTTGATGTGCCGTGGCATAGAAGCGATCGCAACCCATCGTTAAACCCGCCACATCAGCCAACTCGGAATTCCCTTCCATTCCCACCAACAACACCAAAAGATCCACCGTCAACCGCATCGGTTTTGCCGTTAAAGTATCTTCGAGTCGCAACAGCAAACTGCCATCGGGTTTCTCTCCAGCTTCAGACAGCCGACCTCGGAGAAACTGCACGCCAAACCGTTCCTGAGACGTGCGGTACAGTTCTTCATAACCGCGACCAAACACCCGAATATCCATATAGAGGCAGTACACTTCACACTCGGGCAGCAACTCTTTTAACTCAATGGCTACCTTAATCCCATTGGTGCAGCAAACTCGCGAACAGTAATTATTGTTCACTTTCTCATCGCGAGAACCCACACAATGAATAATCGCTACTTTTTTCGGTGGCTTTCCAGCTTTGGTTTTCACACTTTGTGCCTTCAGCATGGCATCAAGTTCGACGGAATTGATGCAATTGTCATAAATTCCGTAACCGTATTCTTCTTTCAATGTTGCATCAAAATGTTTGTATCCTGTAGAAACGAGAATTGCCGCTGCCTCAATGTTTTCTCCTGTCGAGGTCGTCACGGTAAAATGGGGGGCAGAACCTTTAATCTCGGTGACCGTTGTATGGGTTAAAATTCGGGTCTTCCCCAAATCAGCCGTGAGGTTCGCGGTAATTTCTGAAGCGTCGGTAAAGTCGGGAAAGACTTTATACCACTTATTTAAATGTCCGCCAATTTGTTCTTGTTTTTCAATTAAAATTACATTGAGTCCAAAATTTTGCAGTTTTCCCGCTGCCGCTAATCCCGCTGGACCGCCACCAATCACGACAATGTTTCGATTCATATTTGTTCCCTTCAAGTTACTGAGTTGATGAATAATGTTTTGGGTGTCAAGCTGTGAAGATCTCTTGTTAACAGATGACACTAATTGTTTTTCTGTACGACAAATTTTTACCTTTTAAGAAAATCGCACAAATCAGTCTCGGCTTAAAACGGTCTTCTCCGTTCTTCTGCGGTTTTAGACTTGTCGTAAGGAATGCCAATTTTATCTAGCAAAGGCTCAATTTCAACAACTTTTGCATTGAGTCCGCAATCCTTGAACGGGTCGTAGCCTAACATCAAACCCGTCAGTTGTGCGTAATCCAAAATGCTGACGTTAAATTCTTCTTCTAGCACTTCTTTAATCGTGCCTTGTTCAGCATCCAAAAATACCGTACAACCCGGACAATTAGTCAGAATTAAATTACAGTCTGGATGGGCTTCTTTCAGACTAGCCATTTTCTTGTAAACGCTGCTAGCTGTGTAGTCTCGGTTTTCCGGAAAAGCACATTGCCGGAAACCCATTCCGCAGCAATGACGGCGTTCTGGATAGTCTACAATTTCCGCCCCAAAAGCTTCGAGTAACCCGACTAAAACTTGCGGAAATTCGACACCACCCATGGCTTCCCCAGGAAAGATCTTTCCATAGTGACATCCGATATGATCCACCGCCTTAATGCCTTTCAGACTATATTTGGCTTTCTCGGCGAGTTTATGTCGGTTGGCATAGAAAACATCCGAAGCATGAACCACAGAGGGGCGTCCGCCAGACACGTGGGGAACCCAAAATTCGCGACCCGTCGTTTCTTTTAAGGTTTTTGCGGTATATTCTCGCAACTGCGGTTCTTCTTCCCAGAGTTTAATCATTTCCGTGTAGTTGGCAAAAGATGTGACGCAGAAAGAGAAGAGATTATCGACCCCTAATTCATGATGGGCGACGGAAAAATTTCGGGCTGCCACTACCATTTGGGTTTCTAAGTTGGAGACATCGCCGTGATATCCAATCGCCCCACAAGAAGTATGTCCGGGTGCTTCCCGCAGATCCATGCCTAAATCGTTTTTCAAAATTTTATAGGCAATTCCTTCGGTGTAAGGGGCAGCACTTTGGAGGAAGCAACTGCGGAAGCATCCCCAGGTTTTTCCGCCGGGTTCGTCGATGGTGGGGACGTGCTTTTGGTGTTTTTCCCACAGAATATTTTCTCTGGCGACTTTCATAATTGCTTCTCCTTGTTGTGTTGATTAATGTTGTCGGTTTTGTTGTTGTTAGTTCATGAATGATCTAGGAAACAATCACGCGATCGCTGTCCAGTCAATCAGAAGTCAGAAGCCTGCCAAGAGTGTAGACGGGGGTCAGAAGTCAGAAGTATGACCCAGGAGATGAATCGAGGGGTAAGAAAATCCGTCAAACATTCGCAAAGAACTAAGGGATCTGGAGATTTTTAAGGCATTTCGTAGTTGCGGCTATCAGCAGTTTCTAGCCAATTCTCCCAATACTTCTCAACTTCTGCTTTACTCCCGAGTTTTTTCTCCATGCCTTTTTCCACAGCATCCATTAATTCGACCGCCCCGGTTACTTGATAAATTGCCCGCAATTCATCCATATCTTTTTCGGGAATAATGCGGTGGGAACCTGCACTATTTTCCTTATTCATGGGGACATCCCACCATTCCCGCATTTCTTCCATGTGGTCGTAATAGTATTCCCAGTTTTCCCCCAGTTCTGGGAAATGTTCGGGGGTAATATTTTCTGCCACTAGGGTATAGCCTCGTTTCAGCATATTTTCCCCAAAAACTCGCTTGGCAAATAATTGCTGTCTGCCTTTTTCCGACTCGGCAAAATAACCGTGACGAACAGAAAGGCGACGCAAGGCCAGAATTACAGAGGCGGTACTGTTACCTCTAGGACACCTGGTTTTACAGGAAAAACATTGTCCACAAAACCAGATTTTGTCTGACTTGAGTAACTCGATCAGCCACTCTTCATCTTCGTTTTGGCAAATGTTCATCACCTCTCTGGGAGAATACTCATATACCTCTGCTGCTGGACAAACCGCAGTACAGACCCCGCAGTTCAGGCAGGCATTCATGCCATGTTGGTATTGAATGTCTCTTTTAAGTTCGTTTACTAAATTGCCCATACCTGTCCCTTAACGCCGTTTTAACAGTTTCTCGAGCGATCCTTCTTGGTGGAAGGGGGTCGATCAATTTTTGATTCATTGCTTGTAAATATAACTAAATAGTTATTTAATGTCAATACAGAAACTCGATTTTTTTCATTTTTGTTACATTTCTTAAAACTGGAGTTGAGATTAACCTTCCCCTAAGACTTATTACTTATAGCGCTACGCGCCCTTGGAACAGAGAACAGTAGACTGTGATAGGCTTCTAGGATGCGCGGAATGTCCTCACAACAGAACGTAGCGCTATAGTACATCTGTGAAGGCAACAGGGAACGGGGAACATTCAAATAGATGGGGTTAGGAAATGACACCTTTCCTGAGCAACACTCTTGCTTGATATAGAGGCGTTCAGTTCAGCGCATCTATTCTTTTCTCAAGGAATTAGTATCAGCAGTCTCAAAAAAAATTAACTCCATAAAATCGATATTTTTGAGGTTTAAAAAAACAATGTAAACCTTTTTTTGTTATAAGCAATATTTTTATCACAATTTTAACATTGTATCTTACACCAATCAATAATAAGCAATAAAAATGAATTCTAACCTCTGATTTAAAACTTTAAACTTTTTTTAAATGCTTTAAAACCCAAAAATAACCTTCAAAATTTAGGATCAATAGCGATATAAAAAACTAAATAACCAACGTTCAAGATTCAAGAATGTTCTTTCACCTCAAAATTCAACACACTCAGGGTATACCTCTTAATTGTCCGCTATCCATCCCCACCGTATGGACGGATGGGGAATTCCGCAAAAAAAATTAAAATTGCATTGTTGAACAGCAGGATAGGAATTTTGCCCCTTAAAATTAAGCTGCTGAACCCGAAACGTGTGGAATACAACTTTACCGAGGGGGTTCAGAACCGTACAATTGAACATTCTGAGTTTTTGAATATCGAGGAAATAAACTGATGGATGCCACTATTCAAACCATTCATGGTCGAGAAATTCTAGACTCTCGTGGAAACCCGACGGTTGAAGTGGATGTCGTTCTCGCTGATGGCAGCAAAGGACGGGCGGGTGTTCCTTCGGGTGCATCCACTGGAATTCGTGAAGCTCTAGAATTACGGGATGGTGACAAGAGTCGCTATAACGGCAAAGGGGTACTCAAAGCGGTTGAGAATGTCAACACCACCATTGCTGAAACCCTTACAGGTATGGATGCGACCGACCAAGCCGCTATCGACGGGAAAATGCTCGAAATCGATGGCACAGACAATAAGGCTAAATTGGGGGCAAATGCCATTTTAGGGGTGTCTATGGCGGTAGCACGGGCGGCTGCACAAGCAAAAAATCTACCCCTGTACCAATATCTAGGGGGTGAGGATGTCCACTTACTGCCTGCCCCTTGTTTCAATATTATTAATGGGGGTGCCCATGCGGATAACAGCGTAGATTTCCAAGAGTTTATGATTGTGCCGGTAGGTGCACCGACGTTTCGGGAATCGTTACGCATGGGTGCAGAAGTGTATCATGCCCTCAAATCGATTTTGAAGCAAAAGGGATACAACACCAACGTCGGAGATGAAGGGGGTTTTGCGCCGAATTTAAAGGCGAATGTTGAAGCGATTGAAGTGATTTTAGCGGGGATTGAAAAAGCGGGGTTAAAGCCTGGGGATGATGTGGCGATCGCCCTTGATCCAGCCACCAGTGAATTGTACCGTGAAGATGGGAGTTATTTGTTCTATAAATCCGATAACAGCCAGAAAAGTTCGGAAGAAATGATCGCCATTTGGGAAGATTGGGTGAATCAATTTCCAATTATTTCTATTGAAGATGGCTTAGGGGAACAGGACTGGTCCGGTTGGCAGCAAATGACCTCAAAAATTGGCAATAAAGTGCAATTAGTGGGAGATGATGCCTTCGTCACCAATCCCGCCATTATTCAAAAAGCCATTGCTGATGGTGTCGGGAATAGTTCCCTGATTAAAGTGAATCAAATTGGTTCGATTACGGAAACGTTAGCAGCAATTGCTGATTCAAGTGCAGCTGGATATACTTACATGATTAGCCACCGTTCTGGTGAAACTCCTGATGATTTTATTGCTGATTTAGCGGTAGCAACTTCAGCCGGACAAATCAAAACCGGTGCCCCTTGTCGGGGAGAACGATTAGCGAAATATAATCAGCTTCTGCGGATTGAAGAGGCGTTAGGTAGCAAAGCTAAATATGCCGGAAAAACCACATTTTCACGGCTTGTAACTGCTTAGTTTTATCATTTTATCGGATGGGTTATGCAGTCGCTAACCCATCTTCATTTTTGTCTTAATGCTTTAACTGGATCAAGTTGACTCGCCCTTAACGCGGGTAAAAATCCTGCACCCACCCCGACAATGACCGCCGAACTGAGAGAGATCGCGGCGCTGGTTGTATCAAATTTATAGGGTAATTCAAACTGTTTCGCTACAATAATTGTTAAACCATGAACGGTAATAATTGCGATCGCCCCACCCATGATACTGAGAATAGCCGCTTCTAAAACAAACTGCAGTAAAACATCCAGTTGAGTTGCACCAATGGCGCGGCGCAGTCCAATTTCTGAGGTGCGTTCAATTACGGCAGCAATAGTAATATTGGCAATCCCCACACCCCCAACGAGTAAGGCAACAATTCCCACGACTAATAAAGCCGTTGAAACCGATTCTAAAGTTTTTTGTTGTTCTAAAATTTCCTCAATGTTATTATAGGTACTAAAAGAGTAACCTGGAAACCGTTTTTCTAGCAGTTGTTGAGTTTGTTCTTGTAAGGTTTCTATATCTTCTAGCGTCTGAGGACGAATTCTAAATGCTCCAATATCACGTCGTCCAGTTGTGGCATTATGAACAGTAATCGGCATATAAACTTTACCCTCAGGCTGTTCTTCCAGGGGGTTGAGTGGTAAAAGACCCACCACGACATAGGGACGAAAATCAACATAAATACTCTGACCAATCGGATCTTGACCTTGAAACAATTGTTCGCTTAAAAATTGGTCAATCATTACAACTGGGCGATATTGATCGTAGTCGGCTGCTGTAAAATCTCGTCCAGCAATTAATTGAATGCCTGAAGTTTGTAAGAAATTGGGAGCAATAGCAAAGACCACAGGATTAGCTGTATAATCCTGAAAGATAGTTTCTGGACGACCCACCCAATTTAAACCACTAATTGTCTGAATGGTCCCCAGTCGCTGCTTCAGATAGTCCATATCTATCATCGTCAGTTGTGCTTCTTGTCGAGTCACACGATTCCATTCAGGATATAAAGTAATTCGAGGTGCTCCTTGTTGTTCGAGTTGCTGAGTAATGACGGCGCGGCTAATATGACGCACTTGCAGGGTAGCACTCACCGCCGCAACCCCCATAAACACTCCCAGGGTTGTGAGGCTAGACCGCAGAGGATTGCCTAGTAACGATTTACAACTGAGGGCGATTAAACTAAGTGGTGAAATACCCATCTTCAGGGAGAAATGATGTTAATTTATTCACTGGTTTCATTCACAACTGTTCCCGGTTGAATGGATTCATCTGGGGGGGTTTGAATTATTGTATCACCTGGCTTCAAACCTGAGGTGACTTCAACCTGAAGTAATCCTTCTAACCCTAAAGTAATCGGTTGTTTTTCTGCCTTATTATTCTCATCTAACGTCCAAACATAAGCCGATTGACCCTCTCGTTGAATCAGTTCTGTATCAACCACAACCACCTCATTCTTTTCTTCTAAAATAATTTCAACACTGACGGGACTCCCTGGAATTAATGTTCCAGTGGGTTTATCCAGTTTGACGGTAGCGGGAACATTGGCTTGACTGGAATCATTATTTTTTCCATTATTATTGGCTTTCATATCAATTTGAATGACACGCCCAGTGTAGGATTTTGCCTCTGGTCCAATAATGCGAACTCTTGCCGGTTGATTCGGTTGAACCCGGACGGCATTGAGGGTAGAGAGGTTTAATTGCACCAATTCTTGATTAGGATCACCAATCGTGATTAAATCATCACTGCGGTTTACCCCATCACCCGGTTGAATATTGATATTTAAAACGACACCCTCAATTGGGGAAGTAATCAGATAATCTTCCAGTTTTAGTGCTTCTTCTTGATAAGCAATTTTGGCTAACTCTAAATCACTTAAACTTTGGCGCAAATCAGCTTCGGCTTGACGCAATTGAACTTCTGCATCAAATACACCATTACTCACGGGTTCTTCCGGAATCACTTTAACCTGTGCAGTTTCTAAGTTAAAAATGGATTGATTCAGTTCGAGTTGAACATCTCTTAAATTAGCGGTTTGGCGACGAACTTCTCTTTCTTGTTGATCGATCTCTTGTCCGGCAATAAAGCCCCGTTGTTCTAAGTCTTTTAGCTTTTCTAGTTCTGCTTCTGCCGCTGCTAATTCTTCCTCAGCTTCGCTAACTTTTTGGCGATTTCGCTGAACTTGATATTCTAAGTTTTCAATCTCAATTTCTTGAGTAGCAATTTCAGCTTTTCTCTTCGTTTTTTCCCGTTCTAAATTAGCTTGGAGTTGATTTTTAACTATTCTTAAATGGTCTTTTGCCTCTTCAATTTTTTCTCGATTTCGAGAGACAATAATTTCATTTTCTTGAATTTCTAACTGTTTTTGGGATAATATCGTCTCTCTTTGTGGGTTTCGCAATCGGATTAATTCTTGTCCTGAAGTAATGCGATCGCCTAATTGTACTAACACATTTTCAACCGCCCCTTCTTCCGGAGATTTAATCGTCCGTTGCCCGCCTAATTCAACGGTTCCCCCTTCACTAATCTTGTTTTCAACACTGCCTAACTTAACGGTGACTAACCGGGCATTAACCGGGGCTTGTGGTCGATTTTGTACCCAATTATAAGCCACTAATCCGCTAAAACTCACCATTGTTAATAAGCCAGCCCCTATGAGCCATTTAACACCAGTTTGATAAGCTTTTCGGGCTTGATAGTCGAAAGGGATCATGGATTGGTTATTGGTTATTCGTCATTTGTAGCCACTCTTAAATAATAGACACAAGAATAGTTAATCTCCCATCCCTACACCCTACACCCCACCCCCTACGGCTAAACATTAACTAATAACCAATAATAAATGACTAACAACGAAGTTGATTGTGCAAATTTACAATCTTACCAATGACAGCGATCGCGGGGGCTTCAAATCCGGTGGCTGCAACAGCTTCTACAATTGTACTCAAAGTTCCTATCAGTTCAACTTGATCGGGTCGGGTTCCCCAACGAATCAAGGCAATCGGGGTATCGGGGTTTAAACTGGCTTTGAGGCATTCTGAGACAATGTAAGGTAGGTTATGAATCCCCATATAGACGACAATGGTTTCTGAACCGGTAGCGATCGCTTGCCAATTCACCTGAGGCCGATATTTTCCGGTTGATTCATGTCCAGTAACAAATGTTACCGAAGAGCTATAATTGCGGTGCGTCACAGGAATTCCAGCATAAGCGGGGGCAGCAATTCCAGAAGTAATTCCCGGCACCACTTCTACATCAATTCCAGCTTTCACCAGATCTTCCATTTCTTCCCCACCCCGACCAAAGACAAACGGGTCACCCCCTTTTAGACGCACCACAATAGCCTGTTCTTTGGCTTTTTCAATCAACAGTTGTGTCGTTTCTGCCTGTTTGAGGGAATGCCGTCCCCGCCGCTTACCCGCATTAATTTTTTCAGCCTCGGGGTTAATCATCTCCAAAATTGGCGGACTCACCAACGCATCATACACCACCACATCCGCACATTGAAGTAATCCTTTGCCTTTCAGGGTCATCAAACCGGGATCGCCAGGGCCAGCCCCCACCAGATAAACTTTACCCCAAGGTTGGTGACTGCGATCTTCTAGATTCGTTGGGTTCATCTCTGCCTCGCCTGATGTCTTCAAATACCTTGATCTCCCCTACTCGTTCGGCTTGATATTGTAGCCTACTTCTTCTGCTATTTTCGCGCTGTGAACGGATTTTGTTAGTGAAGTACCCAACGCCATAAGTAAACTTATGGCGTGGGCTTCCTGCTTCAATGACAATTGCCACCACCAGAAATAGATTCCAGCTTGGGTCTGACATCGTCTCCACAGGCGTTGACGCCACTTCCTGACGCTCTCTTGGTCAGCATTCCCTAGGTGATTAAAAATCACCGGGGTCTGACCGCTACAAAATAGTCACGCAAATTACAGGCAGCATTAATGTCTCTATCATGGGCTTTGCCACAAGACGGACATTCCCAACTTCTAATGTTTAAAGGCATTGATTTCAGCTGATGCCCACAACAATTACAAGTCTTTGAACTCGGAAAAAATCGGTCTACAAACTTAACTACTTTTCCTTGCCATGCAGCTTTGTACTCAGTTAAAGTTTGAAGCATTCCCCAGGCGGCATCATTAATCGATTTCGCTAAACAATGATTGCGAGTCATTCCTTTGATATTAAGATTCTCAAACACAATGACTTGATTTTCGTCAACTAACTTGCGTGAGAGTTTGTGATGAGAGTCTAAGCGACAATTGGCAATCTTGTTATGAACTTTAGCCACTTTTAACCGGGCTTTGTTTCGATTAGCAGAACCTTTGACCTTACGAGATAGGCGACGCTGGTATTTTGCTAATTTCTTCTCGTAGTGACGATAAAACTTAGGCGGTTTAATTTTATCACCATCACTGGTGACAATCAGGGCATCCAAGCCTAAGTCAACACCTATTACCTTTCCGTTGGTGTCTGGACTAGGAAACTCATCTGGTAACTCTATTCTTAAAGATGCAAAATACTGACCTGATGGAGTCATCGAAACTGTCACAGACTTGACTTTCCCTTTGATGTGTTGATGAACTTTAGCTTTAACTTTACCCAATTTAGGGAGATTGATTGAACTGTTATTCACCTGGAATCCTTGAGGATAAGTTGCAGACTGCTTTCTGTGTTTTGATTTAAACCTCGGATGTCTACCCATTCCCCTAAAAAAGTTTTTGAAGGCGGTGTCTAAGTTTTTCAAAGATTGCTGTAAAACCTGACTGGCGACCTCAGTTAACCAGGGTAATTCTTTCTTGAGGACAGGCAATTGATTAGCGCATTTTGTGTAGCTTAATCCTTTTCCTGTTTCCTCATAAGTCTTGTTCCACTCAGCCAGAAATCGATTAAACACAAACCTGGCACAACCAAACTCTTTAGAGAGCTGGATGCGTTGTTTTTGATCTGGGTATAGTCTGATTTTCAGAGCAGTAAACATCGACCTTGACTGATAGAATATTATTATTGTACTACAAGATGGGAGTATTAACAGAAATAGAGGTATTAAATATACAAGTATCAATATGAGTAGTCAAGCACCTCTTTAACTTGCCTCTTCTAGGAAAGTAAACCTTCTGATTTGTCTGATTAGCTGTTTGAGTTAATACTGATTGAGCTGTATTGGTGAAAGTTGGTTTCACTTCATCAGCACCAACTACTTTAGGAGTGAAAACTGCTGATAAGCAAAGGACGAAGAAAGAAGAGCAGCTTACCAAGAAGTATGTAGATACAGTTTTGATCACATCTGTCATATCAACTGGAGTAAAAATAGAGCTAATGTGTATTTTAGTCAAACTTTTATTGCAACAAGTAGCAAGATGCTGCAATAATTGCTACTGAATAGTGATCACATTTTCTAAAATCTAACTAATTAATGTTCATGATGTATCGAAGTAAAAAATAGAGAGTCAGATAATCACTATTTTTCAATCCGACTCCCTATTCCTTTATTTTGATTTTACAAACCTGACATTACTTCCCGCGCGGCGGCTAAAGTTTTATCAATATCCGCTTCCGTGTGGGCGATGGAAGTAAAACCCGCTTCAAATTGAGAAGGGGCTAAATAAATCCCATGTTCTAACATCCCGCGATGATAGCGACCAAACTTAGCTAAGTCTGACTTTTTAGCATCTTCGTAATTATGAACCGGTCCTGGATTAAAAAAGAAGCCAAACATCCCACTAATTTGACCGCCACAGGCTTCATGACCTGTTTCTTGGGCAATTTGTAGCATTCCTTCAGCTAACTTTTTGGTAATTTGATCTAAGTACTCGTAAGTTCCAGGTTTTTGCAACAATTCCAGGGTTTTAATCCCTGCGGTCATTGCTAACGGATTTCCTGACAGAGTTCCGGCTTGATACATCGGGCCTGCCGGGGCAACCATTTCCATAATTTCCCTGCGTCCACCATAAGCGCCCACAGGTAAACCGCCCCCAATAATTTTACCCAAAGTAGTTAAATCCGGGGTGACCCCAAACTTTTCTTGAGCGCCGCCGTAAGCAATGCGGAAGCCGGTCATCACTTCGTCAAACACGAGTAAAGCATCATTTTCCTGGGTAATTAACCGTAACCCTTCTAAAAATCCAGCATCAGGGGCAATAAAGCCAGAGTTGCCTACAACGGGTTCTAGGATGACTCCGGCAATTTCACCTGGATTTTCAGCAAATAGGGTTTTGACGGCTTCTAGGTCATTGTAGGGGACAGTGAGAGTATCTTTTGTCACGGACTTTGGAACACCAGGAGAATCCGGTAAGCCTAAGGTGGCTACCCCAGAACCGGCTTGCACCAGGAACATATCCCCATGACCGTGATAGCAGCCTTCAAATTTCACAATTTTTTCTCTTCCGGTAAAGGCCCGCATCAGCCGCAAAACAGACAGACAGGCTTCTGTACCAGAATTAACAAACCGTACCATTTCAATACTGGGAACGGCTTCAATTACCATCTCTGCTAAGACGTTTTCTAGGGCACAAGGGGCACCAAAGCTGGTGCCATTTTCTAAAGCCTCTTTCAGGGCGTTGAGGACTTCTGGATGGGCATGACCACAAATAGCCGGCCCCCATGTTCCCACATAGTCAATATATTGGTTCTGATCAACATCCCAGATATAAGCGCCCTTAACTCTGTCAAAGACAATGGGCTGTCCACCTACAGATTTAAAAGCCCGCACAGGAGAATTGACTCCTCCTGGCATTAATTTTTGGGCAGCGGTAAAAATCTCTTCTGAGCGGGTTGTTTTTAATGGAATTGTAACCACAATTGATCTCCTAAGCTTCTGGTTTAGTCAGGGTGTAAATGCTTTAATGCTTGAAACGGCAAAATTTTAGGATTTACCTCATTAAGGGATAATCTAAAAGAGGACAGACTGATATTTTATACGTCTTCGGTGATTTTCGTTCAACTCAGTTTATAATTTTCAACCCTAGAAACCTTGATGTTAAGCCAATTTACCTCAATTGATAAAATTCGTTACAATCCTCAAGGAACGGTTCCTGCTATCCTCCAAGAAGCTTGGGAGGGTCGGGTGATCGGCTTAATTTGGATGACTTCAGAGGCGGTTCAAAACACAATAGAATCCGGTCAACTTTGGTATTCTCAAGCTGAAGAGATCCTGACCAATTCCGGGCAAACCGTTCAGGGTTTGCACTATGATTCGGCGAGTGGAACGCTGATTGTGAAAATTGAACCCAGCACAATAAATCACGATTCGGGACGATTTGTCAAGTCTTTTCCTAACGTTTTATCTGAGCTATTTGCGGTAATTTGTGATCGCCGCGATCATCCTCAAGCTGAATCTTACACTTGTCAATTATTTGCAGGGGGTGATAACAAGATTTTAAAGAAAATAGGAGAAGAATCAGCCGAAGTAGTGATGGCTTGTAAAGATGATGAAAAAGAAGCGATCGCTTCTGAAGTTGCGGATTTGTTTTATCATACCCTAGTTGCTTTAGCTCATCATCACGTAGATTTACGGGATGTTTATCGCCATTTATCCCAACGTCGGCGTTAGGGGTTTGTCATTGGTCATTAGTTGTTAGTCATTGGTCACTGGTCATTGGTCATTGAAAGGGGGTGGGTAGGGTGTAGGAAGGATACTGACTTTCCCTGTTGCCAATGACAAGAATACCTACGAACAACGAATAACGAACAACGAATAACGAATAACCCATGACAAATCCCTTTTTATTCCTCGACTACGAACCCGCTTTTGAACAGTTAGGAGATGACTATTATGATGTTGTGGCAGCGGCAGAATTCCCCCTACATTTGTTACGATTTCGCAATGATGAATTATTGCCTACTTTAGGCATCAACCCGGACGAGACAACCGATCATCATTTTATTGAAGCGTTTGGTCAATTTGAAGCGGTGCGTCCGTTCCTGGCAATGCGGTATCATGGCCACCAATTTGGGGAATATAATCCCTATTTGGGAGATGGTCGGGGATTTTTATACGGACAGGTTCGGGGGGTAGATGGTGACCTGTATGATTTTGGCACCAAAGGTTCTGGCCGCACTCCCTATTCCCGCAATGCCGATGGCAGACTTACCCTCAAAGGGGGAATACGGGAAGTGTTAGCAGGAGAAATGTTGCACCGTTTAGGAGTTCGGACTTCTCGCTGTTTAAGTTTAATTGAAACAGGTGAACAGTTATGGCGGGGAGATGAGCCGTCTCCGACGCGCTCAGCGGTGATGATTCGCATGAGCCGATCTCATATTCGCTTCGGCACATTTGAGCGACTTTATTATTTTAAGCGTCCAGATTTAATTCGTAAATTACTCGATCATGTGATTGCTTATTATTATCCCCATTTACTCGACAAACCGGATGAAAGTGACCGCTATCTTCAATTTTATCGAGAACTGATTCAACGAGTGGCTGAATTAGCGGCTCAATGGATGGCGGCTGGATTTTGTCATGGGGTGTTAAATACGGACAATATGTCCATCACAGGGGAAAGTTTTGATTATGGCCCTTATGCCTTTATGGCAGAATATAATCCTCGGTTTACAGCAGCTTATTTTGATTATGGCGGCCGCTATGCTTATGGAAATCAACCCTTTGTCTGTCAGGGAAATTTAGAAATTTTGCAACGATGTTTATCCTTAGTGATGGACTGGGAGAGTATGAAAGCCGAGTTAGAGTCTTTTCAGGATTATTATCAACAAGCCTATCGGCAACAAATGATTCATCAGTTAGGATTTGACTCATTGCCGTTTCCAGAAGCAGAGGAGTTGGTCAAGTTAACCCTGAATATTCTCAAACACTACGATATTGGTTATCATGAGTTTTTTATCACCCTGCGACAACAGTTTGGTCCCCAATGGCAGCAAGATCTCCGTCACATTTTTCACAATGTTGAGGCTTTGTTAAAGTTTGATGATTGGCGACAGTTGTATGTCCAGGAGTGGCGACAGTTATATTATCATTTCCTGCAAACCCTTTCTCCTCTAGAACTTGAAGAAATGCAACGGAGATTACAACGATATCATCCCTCTGTTGTGCTTCTACGACCGCAAATAGAAGCCGTTTGGGAACCCATTGCGACTGAGGACAATTGGGAACCCTTTGGGGAATTACTTCAGCGAATTCGTGTCGAATAACAACTGTCAGGTTGATTCTAAAGCTGACTGTAGAATCACACAATCAGGTAGTTTCAACAGTTAAGGGGTGGGATATTCCGGCAGCATCAAGACTCAAAACCGGGTAATACTCAACTACTCTCTAGTCAAGTTGACATTTCCTAACATTTCCCAGGTTTGTGGGACTTCATCCCTCATTGCTTCAGGACATTCTTCTCCCAGACAGACTTGAGAGTTCGATGGATTCTCAACTCGATTAAACACACCAGACGGATTGACAAACAAGGGGATGGGTTGCCGCTTTACAGGCAATTGAGGCGGTTCTATTTCCCCCAAAAGGCTAATGTTATTGATGTAATCAGCCACTTGTTGTAGACCCTCGTAAGCGCCTCTGGGAGAGGGAATCTCTAGATACTCGATGGCGTTTCCGCGATCAATCAGCAGCGCTAACTGATCTGGGTCATGACCCACTGCAATAATATTTTTTAAGTCTATTTTGTTTAGCTTCATGTTAATCCTCTTCTCCGAGTTGTTTGAATGTTCAACTCACGTCTGTTGATTTAACTGTCACTCTAAAATTAAATATAACAAGTATTGATTTTTAAGTCAATAAAAAAGATAAAGAAGGATGAGATAGATTTTCAGACGGCTCCATCAGCAGTAGAGTCCCTTTCCACCCCATCTTAAAATTGGGGGATTCTGAAATTTTAAAACTTTGTTACATCTTGATGATGATCCCTAAAGTTGTAATGGTCTGAGACTTTTGAGGTTAACATTATTAGAGGTCAATAGCACAAAAATCTATTTCAAGTTATATCATGAAAAAAAAATGTACTAGCATGTTAGGATTAATTAGATTAGATTTGGAAAAAGTTTATGGTAAAAGTAGCAACAGAGATTCCTTCGGAAACACCATTGACGGGAAAAGCTTTACTAAAGAAAGTAAAGGACCTTGGAGATATCCCAAAACGGGAGACAGCAAAACAGTGTGGATATTACACCCTGACAAAAGATCATCAAAAACGTGCAAAGATGACGGAATTTTACGATGCCTTGTTAGCGGCAAAGGGAATTTCGTTAGACCCCGGTCGGACTCGAGATGGACGGGGAAGAGAAGCAAGTTATCGCGCCTGTGTTCATAAAAACGGTTCTTTAGTAATTGGGGCAAATTATACAAAGTCAATGGGCTTAAAACCGGGCGATCAGTTTGAAATTCGTTTGGGTTCCAAGCATATTCATCTGATTCAGGTTGAATCTCAATCGGATTTAGAGATGGATGAAGAAGAATAATTAAGCCTGCCTCATGAATTAGACAGACTCTACTCAGTTTCTTAATCCAATGCCCACCAGGAGATTGCCATTGCCAATGGTGGGCTCTTACTGTAGTTTCAATTTTGATCATTGCAATTTCTCTCAAAGAATGCCCATTATTCATCAGTTGATTCAAGTCAAAACTGAACCCGGAATCCACCTCTATAATCTCACCCCTCAACTGCTGGAGATCTTAAAGACAACTGCCATTAAACAGGGACAAATTTTAGTGTTCTCACGCCATACAACCACTGCCCTAGTGATTAATGAAAACGAAGAACGTTTACTCGAAGATCTCCGAGTTCATCTCAAAAAGTTAGCACCACCAGAGGACAAATACCTCCATAATGACTTGCATTTAAGGGATGTTCCTCCCGATGAACCGATTAATGCCCATTCCCATTTGATGGCAATGATGTTAAGTACCAGTGAAGTGATCCCAGTGGTGGATGGAACACTAGCTTTAGGCACTTGGCAATCCGTTTTATTAGTAGAGTTGGATGGCCCTAGAACCCGGACGGTTTCTGTACAAGTTAGTGGGGAAGTGTAGGGAGCGGGGTGTGGGGTTCAGGGTGTGGGGTGTAGGGTGTGGGAAGTCTGCAAGTCTGCAAGTCAGGAGTCGGGAGGCACTCTTGCAACAGGGAATTTTAGATTTCTCCTCATCTTCCTTGTCTCCCCATCTCTTTGTCCCCCTATCGTCCTGTTCCCTCTCTTGGTCAGCATTACGCAGTGCCGCCGCGCCTACGCGGGGGCAGGCTCTGTTCCCTCAAATAACAAAGAACGAATAACCAACAACAAACAACCGTAACCGCTTGAAACTTGTTAAGTTGTATGCCACCATGCTTTGAGAGAACTGAAAGATGGGAGCCAGTCTATACAGTCTCTCTTCAGTTCGGTACAGCTTAGAATCAACAGTAATTAATCCATGAAACAAATTGATAGCGGTATTTGGTACACTGGGGAACTCCTAAACCCCCAAGAATGTGAAGCCTTAATTGCCAAAGCAGAAGCGGCCGAGTTTAAAGTGGCGCGGATGAAAGACAAAGGACGCAATAACAAGGAAACCTTTGTTAAATGTCCAGAAACGATGCAAACCATCTTGCTGCGACTGTCTGAACAGGTGTCTCAGGAGGCTTCAATGGACTTTCAAGTGCTTCGCCTGGGGCCGGTGTTAGAGTGCTATCGATATGAAGCAGGTGAATTTGTGACGGCCCATTGTGATGCTCCCCGAGAAATTGAACCGGGTCTTCGCTCTAAATACACCCTGGTCATCTATTTGAGTGATGAGATTGAGGGGGGGGATACGGTATTTCCAAACAAAGGAATTAGAGTCTCTCCGACCCAGGGCCGAGCCGTGCTTTTTGACCATGTCATTCGTCATGAAGGAGCCAAAGTATTAGGGGGAATCAAATATATTGTTCGCACCGATGTTGCTGTATCAGATTTAACGTCAGTCAAACAATCTTCCCGTCATAAAACTTCAGTTTTAGGCTGAGTGTATAAAGAAATATAAAATTTTATGGTAGGTCTATTCCTATTTTTTTTCCTAGGCTATAAACTGGTCTCGAAACATTTCAATGTTTTCATGTTTTAGGGATAAAGCTTATGAATCCGAGAATTGGTTTATGGGTCGCTCTGGCCTGCGTTCATGTGTTTATTACTGCTGGAATTGCACAGGCAGCTAATGCGGCATCATCTTCTGCAAAAAACACCATTAGTGAGCGCGTTGAAAAAGTTAGGGAAGGCCTGTTAGAAAAAATTCAGCAGGTTTCAACCTCCTCAGAAGAGGATACAAAGGTGGCTGGTAACTACTGGGGCAACTGGGAGAACTGGGAAAACTGGGAAAACTGGGAAAATTGGGAAAATTGGGAAAATTGGGAAAATTGGGAAAATTGGGAAAATTGGGAGAACTGGGATAACTATTGCTAAAGACACCTTAACCCTAGCGCTCCTGGAACCTATTCCAGATTGACTTGCCATCAGACAACTGACTCTAGGGGTCTACCCCTGACTCTGAGTAATCGTCAATGGCTCAATTACACAACACAGTTATTTGTGTCAACAACGCTATTGTCTGGTGGGTCAGGTCTTTAAAGGGTTTTGATAGCTCAACGAGCAGCAATAGTACTCAGTGATTTTTTTGCCATTTCTCCACGCTGAGTCCATCTTTTTTTTATTTAAGGGGCAAAAGCCCCTTATAAGACCTTGCTAAAGCTTGCAGCTTGAGTTACAACAAGTGGCAAGCCTGTTAATTTAACATCAACAGAATATAAATAAAATGATGCAATCTTCCCATACAGCATTGTTAGCTGAGACAGCAGAGAACTCCACCCCTCAGTTCGGGCCTGTTAAATTACTGGTCATTCAACCCACAACATTCTGTAATTTAGATTGCGATTATTGTTATTTACCCGACCGTCACTTAAAACACCAATTTTCCCTCGATTTACTAGAACCCATTTTTAAGGATCTGTTTTCTAGTCCCTATCTCAGAGAAGATTTTACCATTGTTTGGCACTCCGGGGAACCCTTAACTATGCCGATTCGTTTTTATGAGTCGGCATTTGAAAAAATTAATGAATTGTCCCAAAAATATAATCTAAATAATTATAAAATTTCCCATTCTATTCAAACCAATGCCACGGTGATTAATCAAGCCTGGTGTGATTTCTTTAAACAACACCCCGTTAAAATTGGCGTGAGTTTAGATGGACCTGCTTTTTTACATGATAAAAATCGCAAGACCAGAACGGGTTTAGGAACCCATGCCAGTACCATGCGGGGGATTTCCTTATTACAGAAAAATAATATTCACTTTAATATTATTGCAGTTTTAACAAAAGAATCCCTAGATTATCCCGATGAAATCTATCAATTTTTCCAGGAAAATTATGTAACGCGAGTAGGATTTAACATTGAAGAAACAGAAGGAATTAATCAGAATTCTTCATTAGAATCGGCAGACAATGATATTGATGTCAAACATCATCAGTTCATGAAACGCTTTTATGAACTCACCAAACAGAAACAAACGAATTTCACGGTTCGAGAATTTGAACGGGTGAAGCGTAATATTTTAAGAGGTGCAGATGTGGGACGGGGACAAGCGACTCCTTACACGATTATTAGTGTGGATTACGAAGGGAATTTCATGACCTTTTCCCCTGAGTTACTCTCTCTAGATACTCCAGATTATGGTAAGTTTGTCATCGGTAATGTTCTAGAGGATTCTTTTGAATCTGCCACTCAAACCGAGAAGTTTAAAACCATAACCCATGAGATTCAAGCGGGCGTGAATGCTTGTCGTGAAACCTGTGAATATTTTTCCCTCTGTGGTGGGGGAGCACCTGCCAATAAATATTTTGAGAATGGCTCTTTTAACTCCACAGAAACTCTTCATTGCCGCTATACTCAAAAGGCTCTGATTGATCTTGTGTTACAAGATCTGGAAGAATCCTTAAACTTAGCATAAAGTATTCTCCTTGTGTAGAGGCGTTGCCTGTAACGTCTCTACAATATCTCAGAACGTGAATAGACAGATTAAATTGATTCCCCTACTCCAGCCTTGAAGCCTTTAGAATGACGGATAAAACAGTCAATATTTCTGTTTCTGATGTTACAATTCGCTTTCTTCCGGCTTTAATTGTCGTAAACTCTCAACAATTGAACCAATACTAAATCCCATAATTGCGCCCACGGTTGCATAACGAGCAGGTGTACGAGATTGACTATAGCCTAAATCTTCAGAGAGGGTAATATCCCCACAACATTGATAAGGTTCCTGCTGCATTTTAGACACTGCTAACCCAAAAACTGAACCTAGCAAGGCCATCACAATTCCTGAAAAAATAATCAATCGCTTATTCATTGCTCTGCTCCCCAAATACAGATCTGATCTATCTTTTTTTTAACAGACTTTTCAACCCTTGATTCAGATTGTTTAAAAATTTTAAAAAAAATTGATTGTAGTCTATGCTAAACCAGCAAGTACCCATCTCAATTGCCTCTGTTGATGGGATGAAACAATTAAAAAGGCACTCTTGCACTCCTGCTACAGAAAACTGGGTAAGGATTATTGTTTTTCCTGACTTCTGTTCCCACAGACGCTGTTGGGACAAGGAATGACAACCTGACTGCTGATGACCAAAAAAGCGGGATAAAAGCCCCGTCCCCCCCTTCTTCAAGCCCCATGGCTGTTTCATTGGACAAAATTGAGGATTCAATTTGAGTCCCCAATTTTCAAGAATGAGGCGAAAAAACTCACTCATTATAGGTGAATTATACATTGTATGGCTCAAGACATAACTTTTCTAGTTTTGGATTAGCAAAAACCTCTCTATAGCTTTTATATACAGGGTTTCCATTGGCAAAATTTCTGCGAGAACAAAAATTTTGTGCCAATGATGAGCTAACCATTGTTGTCCTTCTGTAGTAGAGTATGATAGGGTGAATTCCTGGTTGAGCTTGAAAATATGTCTCAGTTCCTTTGGGTTTATTTTCGCCAAGTTTTCCATCTCTCTCTCACCTAATTTTCTGGGAATTATTGCTAATTTTACTATTAAAAATACGAAGCAGATAGGATGTCTTTCCCCTTTTGATTGACACTCATCCTTGACTTGTTTGAGTTTTTTTATTAAATTATTCAGCATCAGGTTTTTTGAAAAGATTAGCGCTCAATGAATGATTTGATCAGCCTGCGACCGCTCTTTCTTTACCCTTTCTGACCCGAGGAATGAAACAGCCCTGCTTGTTAAGGGGGGACGGGAGGGATCAGCCGGTTGACTCTGTTTAACTTAATTGTGTCTACCTACTGAAATATGACAGCAGTTCGTGAACCCTTGCCCAGTTTAGTTCTCTACCGTCTGTTTAAATGGTCGGTGGTGAGTCCGATGTTACATACCTATTTTCGGGGAAGAATCTACAATGCAGAACGGGTTCCCCAGCAAGGGCCGTTAGTGGTGGTGAGTAACCATGCCAGTGACTTTGACCCCCCCATACTCTCCAGTTGTATGTGCCGTCCCGTTGCTTTTATGGCAAAAGAGGAATTATTTCAGGTGCCGGTGTTGAAACAAGCCATTGAATTATATGGGGCATATCCTGTGAAGCGGGGGGCGGCGGACCGCAGTGCCATGCGGGCAGCTCTCAAGTCTCTTGAACAAGGTTGGGCAACGGGTGTATTCTTAGAAGGGACTCGCACAGCCGATGGTCGAATTTATCAACCTAAACTCGGTGCGGTATTGATTGCAGCTAAGGCAAAAGCGCCGTTATTGCCAGTATGTTTGTGGGGGACTCATAAAATTGTCCAAAAAGGGTCTTATTTACCCAAACCTGTGCCTGTGACGGTGCGAATTGGTGAATTGATTGATCCCCCAACGTCAACAGACCGCCAGGAATTAGAAGCGTTAGCCCAACGTTGTAGGGCTGAAATTAATGCTATGCATGCTCTGGGGCGTTAAAAACTAGTCATTGGTCATTAGTTGTTGGTCATTAGTGAGAATTTCTCTACTACCTATCCCTGCGAATAACAAATAACAAATCATGTCTGATTTAAGAGCACAATTAGCAGAAAATATGGATGAGGCGATTTGGGAATGGCTGATTCCCCATCAAGAAAAAGATAAAGTTTTATTAGTGTCTCAGCAGTTAGATTTACTGGATGTGGGAATGGCAATCGCGAATGATAATGTCGTTTCCGTGCAACAATGGATGAGGGATATGTGGCTCTATAAACCCTCCACCGAACAGGTTGCCGCTTGGAATCATAACCGCAGCAAACGGTTTAATGCACTCATTGTACAACCTTTTATCTTAGTGCAAGAAATCGCGGCTTAATCCTGAACGACTTCTAACCCACAAGCCGCCGCCACTTGTTGTGCCAAACTGCGATAACGGGGTGGAGGTTGAGGGGTGTTAATTTCCAGTTCAAAGGCTTCTACCACCCTTTCTACCAGTTGAGAACGCCATTGAGCTTCAATTTCGTAGTCCGAGGCTAAACTGCCTTCTGAGAGGGCTGCCATCAGCTGATTCAGGATTTGATACTGTCCCACAAGTCTCGCGGCACGCGCTACATCTCCAGAATCCACATCGAGGGCATCCAGTTCCCGCAGCAGGCGATACCATTCTTTCTCGATGAGCTGATTCAAGACAACCCCAGCACGAGCATATCGCTGTTGGTTTCGGACTTGATAGTTATCACCGCTCATGGCTTTGCCTCCATTGACTCATCATACTATCATTCAACAACTTTGTCTCAGGTTAACCTAATTTTTCGATTCATTTTAGCTTTGCTGCCAATCACTGGATTAAATCATTATGTTATACTACAAAGCTTGAAATAAATCTAACCCCTATTTTTTACTCCCATTGAGTTGGGTTAGACAATATCACGGGATGCCATTTCACAAAAGAATGGATAAAGTTGATATTAATCAGGCTTGTCGGGTGCATCAATGACGCACTGAATCAATATTATTTAGAGTCAATCACCATGTCAGATTCACGTTCTATCCTCACCTATCCTCAAACTCGTAAAACGGATCAAGTTGATGACTATCATGGTATTCAGGTTCCTGATCCCTATCGATGGTTAGAAGATTTAGATGGAGAAGAAACCAAAGCTTGGGTAGAAGCACAAAATCAAGTCACTTTTAGCTATCTGGAAAAAATCCCCGTACGAAATCCAATCAAACAACGTTTAACACAAGTTTGGAACTACGAAAAATACAGTACACCTTTTAAGCAAGGAAATCGCTACTTTTACTTTAAAAATGATGGCTTACAAAACCAAAGTGTACTGTATGTTCTCGATTCTCTCGAGGCTGACCCCGAAGTTTTAATTGATCCTAATACCCTCTCAGAAGATGGTACGGTGGCTTTATCCAATATTTCCATTAGTGAAGATGGCAATTTAATGGCCTATGGCTTATCCACTTCCGGTTCAGATTGGCAAGAATGGAAAGTTCGAGAGATTCAAACCAAAACTGATCTTGAAGATCATCTCAAATGGATTAAATTTTCAGGGGCTTCTTGGACTCACGATCACAAAGGATTTTTCTATAGTCGTTATGATGAACCGGGTGAAAATAATAAACTAGAAGACACGAATTATTATCAAAAACTCTATTATCATCGCTTAGGAACCCCCCAGTCAGACGATCAGTTAATTTATCAACGTTCGGATCAAAAAGAATGGGGTTTTAGGGGATATGTCGCAGAAGATGGCAAATATTTAATCATTTCTGTGTGGCGAGGAACCGATCCCAGAAATTTAATTTTCTACAAAGATTTAACTCAACCTAATTCTGAAGTTGTTGAACTGATTAAAGAATTTGAAGCTGAATATGGATTCATTGATTATGAAGGGGATCAATTTTGGTTTCAAACCGATTTAGAAGCCCCCAAAAGTCGCGTCATTGCTATTGATATTAAAACAGGAAACCAGACTGAAATTATCCCGGAAACCGAAGAAACCTTACAAGGCGTGGGTTTACTGAATAATCAGTTTATTACGTCTTATTTAAAGGATGCCTATACTCAAATTAAAATCTTTAACTTAGATGGATCATTTGTTAAAGAAGTAGAATTACCTGGTATCGGTTCAGCAGGCGGGTTTAATGGCAAACGCTATGATACAGAAACCTTCTACAGTTACACCAGTTTTACTACGCCTAATAACATTTATCGTTATAACATGGTGACGGGAGAAAGTACTTTGTATCGTCAAGCAGAAGTGGATTTTAATCCCGAAGATTATGAAGTAGAACAAGTCTTTTACAGCAGTAAAGATGGAACCCAGATCCCGATGTTTATTACCCATAAAAAAGGGTTAAAATTGGATAGCAATAATCCAACGATTTTATATGGTTATGGTGGCTTTGGTGTGTCTTTAACCCCTAGTTTTTCTATTAGCCGCATTGTCTGGTTAGAAATGGGGGGTGTTTATGCCATTCCTAATCTTCGAGGCGGTGGAGAATATGGAGAAGATTGGCATCAAGCAGGTACAAAATTTAATAAACAAAATGTGTTTAATGACTTTATTACAGCCGCCGAATGGTTAATCGAAAATCAATACACTTCTTCATGCAAATTAGCCATTTCTGGGGGCAGTAATGGAGGGTTATTGGTGGGGGCTTGTATGACACAACGCCCTGATTTATTCGGCGCTGCTTTACCCGCTGTGGGGGTCATGGATATGTTACGATTCCATAAATTTACCATCGGTTGGGCTTGGTGTTCTGATTATGGTTCACCCGATGATTCTGAAGAATTTAAAGTATTATATGCCTATTCTCCGTTGCATAATTTAAAGTCAGAAACCCAATATCCAGCCACTTTAATTTCAACTGCAGATCATGATGATCGAGTGGTTCCTGCCCATAGTTTTAAGTTTGCTGCTGCCTTACAGGAAGCCCATTCGGGCGATAATCCTGTATTAATTCGAGTGGAAACAAAAGCCGGACATGGTGCCGGAAAACCCACTCAAAAGATCATTGAAGAATTGGCAGATGGTTTTGCCTTTTTAGTAGATGTTTTGAAGGTGCCATTCTCCGAATAATTCTCATTTTAATTGTAGGGTGCGTCAATGACGCACCCTACTTGTTATCTAATAGTGCAAAGATAATACAGCCACAAATCAGAATTTAACGCTGGGTCATTTTGATCTACAACTTTTAACCCAGTTTTCCAGGAATAAATTTCAATATTGCTAAAATCAGCTTCTAATTGTTTAATTTGCTCTTCGGGTCGGATATAGTAATTCTGCAAACGAAAGTTATGAGGTTCATCTTTAATTATGACATAAGTGGCTGTTTTGAGCTTATTAAAATCAATGGAAAGATTAAATAGTTTGAAAAACCCTAACATCACAAAATTAATATAAGTCTTAAATGGATTCAGACTCATCAAGGTTTTATAATCTAATTGTTTGACCAGACTTTGCAGATTATGACTGGAAAAGAACAGATAACAGCCTGACTTTCCAACTCGTTTGATTTCTTGCAAAATTTGTAATCGATCTGAATGGGAAACATAGTCGATGCCATTAAAGCTAAACAAAATAAAGTCAAAGGAATTGTCAGCAAATTGATGCATATTTCGGGCATCACCCACTTCTAAAGATATCGACCAGGATACATTTAAAAATCTTTGCTGACAGGCTGTAATCATTTCAGCAGAGTAATCTATCCCAATATATTCTTTAACTAAGGGGGCAAAATGTTGGGTTGTCCGTCCGCCTCCAATCCCAATATCTAGCATTTTGAAAGTTGATAATTTATCTTTTAAAAGATGAAGAATGGTCTGTTCTGCGGGTTGAAGTTGCCTTAATTGTTGGTAGTAGCTAACAATATTAGCAGATTTATAAGTTTCTTGATTTTTATCCATTATTGGTATCAATATTTGGCTTAAAATTAGGAAATTTTAAAGACGACGACGCAACACATTTAACAATTTACTCATCGTTTCTGGTAATGGCGCAACGGCTTCTATAATTTCACCTGAAATGGGATGTTCTAACGTTAATTTCCAAGCATGAAGGGCTTGCCCCGATAAATTCACCCCAATGGTTCCTCCTCGGCTATAATCAGGATCGCCCACAATTGCATGTCCAATAAAGGCACTATGAACCCGAATTTGATGAGTTCGCCCCGTTTCTAGAATAAATTGCATTAACGTATAGTTGCCTAACCGTTCTTCAACTTGCCAATGGGTTACGGCATTTCGTCCCCCTTTTTCGATAGGAATGACTGCCATTTTTTTGCGATGGGTTAAATGACGACCAATGGGTTGATTAATGATACCAGAATCCGTTTGAGGCGCACCATAAACAATCCCTAAATATTGACGGTGGGCAGTTTTAGCTTGAATTTGGGCTTGTAAATGTTGGAGGGCAAAATCAGTTTTTGCCACCACAATTGCCCCGGTTGTATCCTTATCTAAACGATGAACAATTCCCGGCCGTTCAACTCCGCCAATTCCTGCTAAATGATGACAATGGGCGAGGAGTCCATGCACTAAACTATAGTCTTCATGTCCTGCGGAAGGATGTACCACTAAACCCGCTGGTTTATTAATAATAATTAACTGATCATCTTCATATAAAATATCCAAAGCCATCTGAATGGGAGTCAGTTCTAATGGCTGCGTTTGAGGGAGAGTCACTTGAATCTGATCCCCTACTTTGACTTCTGCATTTTTAGCCGTACAAACTTGATGATTCAGATAAACTTGCCCCTGATAAATTAAGGTTTGAATCCGAGAACGAGACAAGTCTGAGAGTTGTTCAGATAACCAGCGATCTAAGCGTTTTAATTGACGATTTGGGGTTTGATGAACGGTTAAGTTAATGAGATTTTCTTCAGTCATTATAGAATTTATAATTCATTATCTATCAGTCTCTACTCATTTAGCTGCCATTCTTCATTATACTGTGTTTCAATGAAAATATCCCAAGCCTCTAATGTTGTTCCAATCGTTTGTTGTAAATTAGTTAAAGAATTGAGGTACTCAATTTTAGTATTGAGTTCATCATTTCTTGCCTGTCCTAATGCTTCTTGAAATTGAACTAAATCAACAATAGAAGTATCTCCTACACCGAGTTTTACCCGTTGTTCTTGATTGAACAATTGTTCTTCTGCTAATTCAGTGGCTCTTCTAGCTAACTCCACTTTACGAAAGTTTTCTTGAACCTCTCGAATACTATTTTCTACATCAATTTCAATTTGTTGAAGTTCTTCATCCAAGTTATTTTCAGCTTGTAAAAGTTCAACTTGACGCTGTTTAAAATCTCGTTCAATCCTTCGATATCCTAAGGTTTTTGTTAAATTTAATCCAGCTATAAACTCGGTGCGGTCTTCCACAATATTAGGGGCGGGATTATGGTTAACGCTGGCTTCTAAATCGATATTCCATTTTCGTTGATTGTCAGCCACTTTTAGGGCAAAATGAGCCTGATCAATATTGAGTTTTGCAATCAGATAATCGGGGCGATTTTCTAATGCTTTTTCTTTAATCGCTTCCAAATCTACAGGTTGAGGATAAACTGCTTGAATATCTGAAGCAATCACAACAATTGAGGGATCAATATCTAACACCTCTAATAAATCAAACTGTCTTTGTTTTAAGTTATTTCTTGCTTCTAATAAATTCACTTCTTGATTAGCTACCCTAGTTTTAACTGGAATAATATCAACCCTAGCTCTGCGGCCAGCATCAATTAAAATTTGTGTATTTTCAACTTGTTGTTGAGCAATTTCTAAAGAACTTATTTCAATTTTTAATCGTTCTTGGGCTTGAATCAGTTGTCGATAGGCAAAAATCGCTTCTGTAATTTGATTAATCAGGGTTGATTTTAAATCTAAAATGTTAATTTTATCATTAATCCGAGCAATTTCAATAGAAGCCCGATTGACCTCTATTCCCCCATTTCTTAACAACGGCTGTCGCACAGAAAGTTCTAAATTTTGTCTCAATTGATCCTCATCTGCGCCAATAAATCCAGGCCCGTCTCGTTGTTCTCCTAAACCTTCCCAACCTAAATTAACTTCTCCCCCGGTGGGTAACTGCATTACCACTCTTGCTGATAAGGCTAAACCATTGGTTACAGAGGTGGTTTTTCCCTGTTCTAAATTATCCCATTCTAAAGAGATATTCGGGGTAAAATTCGGGGAAAACTTATCTTCTGCAACCATTAAATCCTGTTGTTGAATAATTCGTTCTAAATATTGATTTTTAATGGTACGATTATTTTCTAAGGCTAAAAAGACAACTTCTCTTAAGGTTAATTCAATCCCTTTATTCTCCTCAGATGGCTGTTCAACTTGAAGTGATTCAGCCGCAGACGGTAACTGGGTTAATCTTTCGGGTGTGATGGTTGTCCCAGGTAAAGGGCCTGAATTCTCTTCAAATTTAACAGAATCAACGTGAGATTTTTTTAACGGAATCAGATGTTCACCCAGTGTAGTCTGATCGCGGCTTGGTTGTGTGGGTTGAGTCAAAATTCCAGAGGATCTTTCTTGAACCGTTTGGGGATGTTGCGGGTTTGGAGTGACCGGAGTTGTTTCGGTTGGAGGAAGGGAAGACGACAACGAGAGAGGTTGCTTGACGACTTCACCCATAACAGCTTCCGGTTGAGAGTTAGGAGGATTAGACTGAGATGAAGGTTGGGGAACAGTAGGTGTGACCTCAGGTTGGGATGATGTTGCCAGGAGGGAGGGTTGAGACTGAAGCTGAGTCATTAGGGTGGCAACCAACCCAGAGGTGAGGGTCACAATTAAGCCAAACCGTATCCTCCAAGTCCGATCTGATGGGGGAGAAGCAGGAGAATTAGGGGGTTGAAGTCTAGAATTCTGAGGGGAATGCATTGTCAACCATTAAATCAGGACAAAAGAGAGTGAGGCAGGAATTGAGGAGTCAGTATCCAGTATACGTCTGGAGGACAAGCCACGGCTACAGTAGAAGATTATCCTCCTCACTCCCTACTGCCTACTCCCCACACCCTACCCCCGATTCCCTATTTTGAACTTAATCCGCCTTAGCACAGTCTAATCAACAGTCTAACTGAAAATCTAATCGGGAAAAAGGCATCAACGCCAAGCCCAGAGAGAATTTATCGATCTCTCACAGGATTTTCAGCAAAATGTTACATCATGTAAACAATTGCTAATTGTGTAACTTGTTCTTTACACTGCTTCAAATCATCCAACATTATCGACTCAGGAGTTTTGAGTATGACATCAGGGTTCAGCAATCAACGGTTAAAGCGTGGGGTTTTCAGCGGAATCAAGGGTTCTCCCACTGTGGTATGGGTAGGACTAGGGATAATAACAATCATGATTGCCATTACCATCGGTTGGTTTTCTGGGGAAGCAACTATAACCCAAATGTTTAACCAGTTACATCAGTTTCAGCAAAACCCGCCGTTTTGGTTAGAGGTTCCAGACATTCACGAAAAATATTTATTGCTACCCACCGTAGTCCTGGGTGTGATTGTCTATTTGGTGATGAAAATTTCCCCTCAGCCTGACCTGTGGTCACGGATTATCATTGTTTCAATATTGCTGGCTATCACGGTTCGTTATTTTTTATGGCGATCGCTATCTACTCTCAATTTAGCCGATCCCCTGAATGGATTACTCAGCCTTGCGCTTCTCTTGATGGAAATTGTGGTAATTTTCAGCAATAGTTTGCAGGTGTACCATAGCCTGAAAATCCAAAAGCGACACGATCAAGCGGATCAAATGTCTGTTGCTGTCATTCAGGGTCAATACAAGCCATCAGTTGATATTTTGATTCCCACCTATAATGAGCCTGTATCGATTTTGAAACGAACGATTATTGGTTGTCAAGCCTTAGATTATCCCGATAAAACCATTTATTTATTGGACGATACCCGACGACCTGAGATGGGACAATTGGCTAGGGAATTAGGATGTGAATATATCACTCGCCCCGATAATTGTTATGCGAAAGCCGGGAATTTAAACCATGCTATCGGTCAAACTCATGGAGAATTGATTGCTGTTTTTGATGCCGATTTTGTTCCAACCACAAATTTTTTAACCCGAACTCTCGGCTTTTTTCAAGACCCTAAAATTGCCTTAGTTCAAACCCACCAAAGCTTTTATAATGCCGATCCTGTTGCCCGAAATTTAGGCTTAGAAGATCATTTACCCCAAGAAGTTGAAATCTTTTCCCGTCACTATCAACTCCTGAGAGATGGATTAGAAACCGCCTTATGTTATGGCAGTTCTTTTGTGGTTCGTCGTAGTGCCTTACTGGAAACAGGGGGATTTGTAACAGAATCCCTTAGTGAAGATTACTATACCGGAATTCGTTTGTCGGCACAAGGATATCGCGTTATTTATTTAGGAGAAAGTTTAAGCGCGGGTTTATCAGCTGAAAATATGGCAGGTCATGTAATCCAACGAATGCGTTGGGCAAGAGGAACCCTACAAGCCTTCTTTATTAAAGCCAGTCCCTTTACCATTCCCGGCTTAGGATGGAAACAAAGACTGGCTCATTTTGAAGGCATTATTCAATGGTTTACCAGTGTATTCCGTCTGTTTTTCTTATTATTACCGATGATTTGTTATGGCTTTCGGTTATCTCCGATAGACAGCCATGAATCAGAACTGATTTACTTCTTTTTACCCTATTATTTGATTCAGTTGTTTACTTTTTCTTGGCTAAACTATCGTTCTCGTTCAGCGTTAATTTCAGATATTTATGCCATTGCCCAATGTTTCCCCGTTTCGATTGCAGTTTTCTCAACTTTGATCAGTCCATTTTCTAAACAATTTAATGTCACTCCCAAAGGGGTTTATAATAATCGGTTTTACTTCAATCTTTCTTTGGCGTGGCCCTTAATTTTAATCTGGCTAGGTACAATCATTTGTCTTGTTAAAAGCTGGCATCAACCCAGTTGGATTTTAGCCTGGAGTCTCTACAACATTTTCATGATTACTGTCAGTTTACTGATTTTACTGGATGTTCCTCGATCCAGTGTTTATGAATGGTTTCAACTGCGTCGAGTCGTTCAGATCAAGATAGCCGATCAAATCGGTTGGGGCGTAACCACAAAACTCTCAGAAATTGGTGCAGAAATTGCCTTAACTCAATCTCCTCAACAGTTTAATTTGACATCTGAAACCCCTCAAAAAATTGACCTAGAAATTATTGAAGAGAACTTAAAACTAACAGGAAAAGTTGTCCATTACCAACAAACTGAAGCATTTCCCACCCTCAAAGTTGAATTTGAAAATGTTACCTTGTCTCAACATCGAGCATTAGTAAAAATGCTATTTTGTCGTCCGGGACAATGGAAAGCCCATCAAACCCCTGGCGAACTTAAATCTATTCAACTGCTATTAAAAGCCTTATTAAAACCTCGGTTTATCTTTGAACGTCGTCGAGAAGATCATCCCATGTTTGTGTCTCAAAGTTAACCAGTTTAGGAGTCTGTGTTCTCCTGGGCTTATATCTTAAAAAGCTACCCCTGCCACGACAAACAACTAATGAATGAATTCAAGATAGGCTTTGCTTAACTCCTGAACCGCTAATTCATAAAATTGTTTTCCTTGTTCAGGGGTAGCTAATGCCGGATTCGATCCCATGCGGCCATCAGGATAATGGCGACGAAAATCCGCTGCACCATATATGGGGTGTCCTTTCGCAGCTACTTGGGGGGAAAGTGGGGCTTGTTTAATGGAGTCGGGATAAACATATTGGGTGACAGCCACTTCACTGGGGGTAGCATGGGAACCTTCCCCGTCGCCATACAGTTCTTTGGCTAACTTATAAACAGAACTACACATAAACCAGTTGCCAATTTGACAACGTACTTGATCGGCATGGGGTAAATTCAGATCGGCTAGGGTGGCGTAAGTTTCAGAAAAAGCGGCTTTGAGGGTGGCAATATTACCCCCATGACCATTAATAAAGAAAAAATGGGTAAACCCTACCCGTGCTAACGCCGTAATCGTTTCTTTGACCACTAAAATTAAGGTGGTGGGTTTAAAGCTAATGGTTCCGGGAAAGGCAGTATGATGAAGCGCCATGCCCACATTAATTGTCGGCCCGACAAGACTTTGGGTGGCTTCTCCTGTTCCTTTGGCGATCGCTTCTGCACAAATCGCATCTGTCCCAATTAACCCTGTCGGCCCGTGTTGCTCAGTCGAACCAATGGGGATAATGATACCAGTGGAGCGTGTCAGATAATCTTCAACTTCTGGCCAGGTACAGAGATGTAATAACATTATATAATTGAGTTAAGAACGCTTAAAGAAAATCATACTAGATGGTTTTGATCATACCTTGAGTTAAACTGAATCTGTTTATTTGTCAAGGAAATTGGTCTGGATTTCATCACGTTGTACAGCCCTCGACTGATTTTGACAGAATCGCCAATAACATCTCATTTAAAGCCTGCTAAAAAGCTTAACCAAACGATAACCTTTTCTTTACTTAACCTTAACCTCCTAATCATAGGATAATGAGCGAAAGCTATACCCCGATCACTCACTACAACTCGTTAGGAGTCATATATGTTAGCGGATCTAGCGTCCCAACTCAAAACGGATCAGACGCATAGTCCTGTGACAAATCCCTGTAACCCGTTAGCGTTTGAGCGACCCTTAATTGCTCAAATTAGCTCAATTAATAACTGGGAACATACTTACGTTGGATGGATGGTTGTAGGTTAAGTCTCTACAGAGCCAGCTCGTTCAGGTTGACTGATGCTAGTTCTCCTCCATTTCATCCTATCCAACTTCTAACAACTTTGAGTAATTATGTTTTCCCCCGATTTGAGCAAGCCGTCTTACAAAGCTGATGTTAAGTATACAGGTCAAATCTTATTATTAGAACATGAAAATCCTTGGCAGGATATGTTGTTCTTAGCACTCAAGGAGCAAGGATATCAAGTTGTTGTAGCGCAAGAAGGCCGTGAGGTTTTACCTTCACTGCAAGCGGCTGCATCCAGTTTAAGCGATTTTCCCTTCAACCTTTTGATTCTAGACTCAGTTAACGGTCTAGATCTGTGTCGAATGTTACGACATCAAGGAATTTCTGTGCCGATTTTAATTATTGGAACCCAGGAGACAGCCAACAACTGTGCTTTTTACTTAGAGGCAGGGGCTGATGATTACCTCACCAAACCCTTTGGCATGCGGGAGTTCATCGCCCGTTGTCGCGCTTTAATGCGCCGTCAGCGCCTCGGTCAACTTCCTGGCCCGATTATGTTGCAATACAAAGAAATTATCCTTTATCAAGAAGAATGCCGGGTTGAAATTCGTGGCGAAGAAGTGAAGCTTTCCCCAAAACAGTTTCGGTTACTAGAGTTGTTTATGAGTTATCCCCGTCGCGTTTGGTCTCGGGAACAACTCCTAGATTTAATTTGGGGGCCTGATTTTATTGGGGACAGTAAAACCGTTGATGTGCATATCCGGTGGTTACGGGAAAAAATTGAACTAGACCCCAGCCGTCCGGACTATATCGTGACCGTGAGAGGGTTTGGTTATCGGTTTGGTTAAGCGAAAAAATACAATAAATAAGTTTGAGTTCACTCGAATTTAGTTTATATGAAAATTAATCGTCGTGATTTTTTAGGGATGGTGGTTGCCAGTGCCGGTGCAACTGCCTTGCCTTCATGTCAGGCTCATCTTCCCTTCCTGAAACAGACAACCTCTCAACAGGTTCAAACAAAGGTCGTTCTTCCCTTCAAACCATTATCCGGGCCAATCCCATTAGGAACAGCCGTTGAGTTTGATCCCAATCAACCTTTAGTTAAAGTTAATTATAACCATTCTGAGGCAGAAATTCAAGGGTATAAGACTTATGAAGTGATCGATGATTTGGTGTTACCAGAAGGATTTACTTATGATGTGATTGCAGCTTGGGGCGATCCAGTCGGTAACGATCATTTTGGCTACAACAATGATTATTTATCTTTTATCCCCACTGGGGAAAACGAAGGACTGCTGAGCGTTAATTTTGAGTATATTAGTCCTCGACCTTGGCTACAAACCTATCAACAAATTATTGGCAAATCTTTACCCATTAAACCCTTAGAGAGTGCCTTTCAATCCACCGAAAAAAAAGCCATTAATGCCTTTGCTTTACCCGCTCAATCTCCCATCCGTCAGACCATTTTAGAGATGTCTCAAGCGGGGTTAAAAGACTTAGGAATTGGGGTAATCTCCCTTCGCCGCAACTCAGACGGCCGTTGGCAGCGCACCTATTCTAACTTAGATCGTCGGATTACTGGGCTATCGGGATGGATGGATGGACGATATCTTAAGTCTACCGGGCCTGCGGTGGCGATTTTCCGCAAAACCGGACAAGGTTATAGTGACAAACTGGGCGATCGCATTATTGGCACCTTTGGCAACTGCGCGGGGGGGACAACGCCTTGGGGAACCGTACTCAGTGCCGAAGAAAACTTTCAATCCTATGTCACTGAAGCTGTTTATCCTGATGGTACGCCCTTTTCTCCTGGCGAAAAACCCTTTTCTGCCAACTTGGAAGGCATGGGGAATGTATTTGGACTAGCGGGGAATAAATACGGTTGGATTGTAGAAGTCGATCCAGCTAACCCAGAAGATTATGGCACAAAACATACCTGGCTCGGGCGGTATCGTCATGAAGCTGTAGGCATTCGGGTTGAAGCCAGTAAACCCTTGGCTTTTTATTCTGGATGCGATCGCCGGGGAGGCCATCTCTATAAATTTGTCAGCCGAGACAAGGTGCAAAATCCCCAAGATAAAGCCAACTCTCGTTTATTAGAAACCGGGACATTATACGCCGCCCAATTTAACCCGGATGGTACAGGCCGCTGGATTGCCTTAACCCCAGAAACCCCTGTTAATCCTAACTTACCCAGTATTCATGTGGGGGAGATGATTTGTCTACCTAAACGACCAGAAGGGGGTATGGTTCCCGTGAATAATGATGCAGAGATAGAAACCTATCGCGCCTCATTTAAAACCCTTAGTGATCTTTATACGGGTACGCCTGAAGAAATCCAAGGGGCAATTTTAATTGATGCTCATCTGGCAGCCAGTGCTGCGGGGGCGACCTGTACCGCCCGTCCTGAAGATACAGAAATAGCTGCCGATGGGTCGTTATTTATTGCCTTTACCTCTGGCTTTCCTGATAGTGAAACCGGAGGACCCGATCGACAAGTGTTTACCGGACCAAACGGACAAACCCCTTATGAGTCGGGTTGGATTATGCGCCTAGTGGAACAAAACAATCAACCGGATGCTAAAACCTTTCAATGGGAGATGTTTGCCACGGGGGGAGAAGTGGCTGACGGCGGTTTAGGATTTTCTAACCCCGATAACCTGGAATTTGATGCCCAGGGAAACCTATGGATGGTGACGGATATTTCCACCGGGATGCAAAATCAACCTGTCCCCATGGAGCGGATGAACGCAGCGGGTCAACCGATGAATTCTAAAGATATTCTGGGGATTTATGGCAGTAATTCTTTATGGTTTTTCCCCACCACAGGAGAAGCTGCTGGAACTGCTCATTTATTTGCCACAGGCCCGGTTGAATGTGAGTTGTGCGGCCCGTTTTTTACCCCAGACGGGCAAACCCTATTTATTGCTGCCCAACACCCTGGAGAAGACCACGGTATTCGTCAAGATTTTGCTGCTGAAACTCGCAAATTTGCCATTACTACTCCCAATGGCAAAAAGTTCACTCAAACCCGACAAGTCCCCCTCGGTTCCAACTGGCCTCATAAACAGGCCAATGATCCTCCCTTACCTGCTGTTGTTGCCATTCGTCGGCTGAATTCTAAACAAATTATTTAGGCAAAATTTCCCTAAATTTTTTTGGGCTTCCAAAGGCTTCAAGTCCTATTGATAGTAGGTTTTTCAGCGCTCCTTGACTTTCACAAAATTGCTATTATGGTATGGTAAGATTGGTTCAATCGAGCTGGGGACTCCCTTGCTTTGTGTTATTTTTAGGTCGGTGTGAGATTAGAGATGATGAACAAGATTTTATTGAACGTACTGAAGCAGAGTTCTGGGATTCTTGGGGTGACTCTCGCCCTGTCCACGGCTGCTCTAGCAACAGAAGCTTCATCTGCTGGATCAGTATCTGTCTTTGACTCTGGATCGGAACAAGCAGAAGTCTCAACAAAAATGCCAGTGGCAGTGAATGGTGAGGCTCCAGCTCAAATTAGCGTTCCAGAATTTTCTGTATCTGAATCTGCTGATTATCAGATGGCTCAGGTAGAGCCTTCAGAAGTCGGTGTATCAGAACTTCAGCAGATTACCATCTATGCTGACGAAGCTGACAGCATGGAACAGGTGACTTCTGTGTCTCAACTGTCTGATGTGCAACCCACAGACTGGGCGTTTCAAGCGCTGCAGTCCTTGGTTGAACGCTACGGTTGTATTGCGGGTTATCCAGACGGAACCTACAAAGGCAACCGGGCAATGACTCGTTACGAATTTGCTGCCGGTTTAAACGCCTGTTTAGAGCGGGTAAATGAACTGATTGCTGCCTCTGTAGCTAATCTCGTCACCCGAGAAGATTTAGCGGTTTTACAACGTCTACAAGAAGAATTTGCTGCTGAATTAGCCGCGCTGCGAGGCCGGGTTTTGGCTTTAGAAGCACGGACCGCTGAACTGGAAGCCAATCAGTTCTCCACCACAACCAAACTGAGTGGGGAAGTGATTTTCCAAATCGGTGATAGCTTTGGTGAGCGAGCATTATTCAATGTTAACGGCGACCAAGGCCCCGATGGCACCGATTTAGTGGGCGAAGATGATGACCCTACCCAAACTTATTTTGGTTATCGGGCGCGTTTGAACTTCGATACTAGCTTTACTGGAAAAGATCGGTTGCGGACTCGTCTGCAAATAGTTGATGTTCCCAACTTCAGCAGCACGGAGTTGACCAATACCCTCATGGCTCGGCAAATCCTTGAGGGCAACAGCGATGGCGTTGAACTCGATGACTTGGTCTACAGTTTCCCTGTATTTAATGAGAAAGGTCGGGTTTTAATCGGAGCCAACAGTTTAGATTTAGACGATTTGCACGATACCCTCAGTCCATTTGACTCGGCTGGGGCGGGGGCAGTATCTCGTTTTGCCAGATATAACCCCACCAGCTACCGTGGTCCAGAAGGAACTGGGTTGGTGTTCAAGTATGCGTTTAGTGATTTTTTCCGCTTGAACCTGGGTTATCTAGCAGATGACGGTGCCAATGCTGAAGATGGAGCCGGTTTATTCAATGGCGGTCATACCGCAGCCGCTCAATTTGTGGTTTCACCGACAGATAGCTTTGAATTTGCAATTTCTTATGACCGTCGCTACTTTACGAATGGTGGTGTAGATGTGAGTGGTGCGACGGGTAGTTTTATCGCTAATCTTCCCTTTGGAGGTAATGCCACCACGACTGATAACCTTGGGGTTGAGTTGAACTGGGCAATTGTAGACAACTTTGAACTCGGCGGTTGGTTTGGTGCCACCTGGGCGGATCAAAAGAATGGCGGTAACAATAATGCCACTGTCCTTAACTGGGCTGTGACCTTAGCATTTCCTGATGCCTTGAGTGAAGGGGATCTCGGCGGTATCTTAGTGGGTATGCCCCCGAAAGTCACCAGTCACGATATTGATGCTTTAGAAGATAACGACACCACCATTCATATTGAAGCCTTCTATCGTTATCAATTGAATGACTACATTGCCATCACACCCGGTGTGTTTGTGATTACAAACCCCGATCACAATGACAATAACGATACGATTGTTGTCGGCACTCTGCGGACTCAATTCCGCTTCTAAGAGAGTTTAATTTATCCATTTTCCTAAAGGGAGACGTTCTTTGTTGAACGTCTCTTTTTTGGCTCTCCCGTATCTTTTATGATCACTAAAGCTTATTCAAATCTAAAAACGGGAATTCCGGTATCGTGATTCTTAATCAGAAAAACTTAACCAACTAAATAAATGATTTACTGAGAGCTGTAAATCATTTAATACTTCCAGTACAGGCAAGATTTGTTCACCTTCAAAAACTTCCGGTTCTTGCGATCGCCTAAAAACTAAAACCAATCGTTCTTGTGGATCAATTAACCAACCTAACTGAGTTCCATATTTGAGACAAAACAAAATATTGTTAATCACACGAGTTACTTTTTGATCCGGTGATAAAATCTCAATCGTCCAGTCAGGAGCAATTTTGATTTCGTTACTAATTTCACCTCGATCATCAAGTGGGATATTTGCCCATTCAAAGACCACAATATCTGCGACAATTGAACGGGCATTAAATGAACAGCGCAGTTCTGGAAAACTATAAGCAGTTTTTGATGGTACACCGATTTGGTTGATCGTTTCACTCAGGCGACCTTGAAGTAAGCTATGTTTTCCTTTTGGCATCGGTTTTTGATAAACTTTTCCGTTAATGTACTCACTAGCTGGCGTGGTTTCGGGCAAGGCTAAAAAGTCTTCTAAAGACAGATTTTGGGTTTGGGTATGAAATGAGAGAGTCATCTGTAATTCACAAATCTGAGAGTAATAATTTTACAAATTGTAGCTGATAAAAATAGCAAAGCATATTCAATCCATTTGCAATATTCAAACTTAATCTAATACTTAATAAGAATAAACAGTCTTCTCAGCAGGTTTATAAATGTCAAGCACCAAGGGCGCGTAGTACTATATAATCAAATTCTGCGCTTTGTTACCAGTCAAACTTATTTGTCACAAATACGATTATTTTTCCATTAATACTTGAGAAAATCTAAAGTCTGGCGCTGCCAATACAAAGAGAGTTGAGGGTAAGTGATCGGTTCGGACTTGCAGTTGTTCGTAATATTCCCCAAAGTTTTCCCCTGGCGTTGCCATTCCTAAAATCACAATGTCTGCATTCCGAGAAGATTCTGGCAAAATATCTTCAAAAGAACGACCCTTTTCAGCCACCAAAATTTGAGGAATGGCATTAATTCGTAAGGTTTGAATCAAATGATTGAGATTTTTTTGAGTGGTTTCAACCGCAGCCTGATCTGGCACCACTAACTTAAAGTAAATCTTCGCACTGCGCCAATTGATATCAGATCGGAGTAAATCAGCAACAATTGCCATTAAACTACCATTGGCTTTTAAGCCCCCCCACCACACATCAATTTGCCGATATTTTAACTGCTGTTCCGGGTTTTCTCGAAAAATCAGAATATTCCGTTCCGCCCGATGGAGATGGGTGACTAACTGACAATAGCGATCGCGTTTTTCTGGATCTTGGTTATCCCCCATTAAGACAGTATCGGGAACCAAAGAACCCAGACCATAGATTTCCACCAGTCTTTCTGCCCCCTCAAACGGATCGGGGGCTGTCAGAACCCGTACCAGTGCCTGAATGCCCCGTTCTTCTAGATAGTTACTGAGGGTTTCTTCCATTTCTTCCTGCTGGGGAATATCCCGTGAACCACTGGGCAGAATACTAATAATCGTAAATAAACCCCGATTATGATTAAGGGAATTAGCTAACTCCACCAATGACCAGCGCCGAGTGGGCGACCCCGATAACACCAAAATATTCGGCCGCCAATTTTTGGTATCTGAACTATGTTCTAACTGAAACAGACTGGTTCGTAATAACATCATCCAAATTCCCCGGCGTACATCCCCCCAGGTGGTTTCGAGTTCTCGTCGTTCTAACCAGAGGAAAATAGCAGCCACAATAATTCCAGCAATGACTGTCGCGACGGGATTAATTAAAAACATTACCACCAAACATCCCAACGCCCCCAACGCGGAGAGAGACCAATGCACTTTAAACATCGGCCGGAAAGAAGGACTCTTTAAAAATCCTTCAATACTGGCAGAAACATTCAATACCAGATAAGTGGTGAGGAAAAACATAGTGAGGATGGGGGCAATTAGATTCAAATCTCCAATACAGACTGCTGCCACCACAATTCCTAAGGTAACAATTGTGCCAATGCGAGGGGCATCGTCTGCACCACTGCCTTTCCCTAAAAATGTCATGGGACGGGGTAAGACTCCATCTCTAGCGAGGGCTTGTAGTACGCGGGGCGCACCCAGAATACTCCCCAATGCACTCGATAGGGTCGCTCCCCAAACCCCCAGTAAAATCCCTGGCCCCCATAAGGCAATCTGCTGCATGATTAGGGGTTCTGCCACTAACGTCGCGGCATCTACCCGTCGGGCAAGTAAGATGGGTAACGCCATGTACACCAAATAACCGGTACCGACTGCCGCTAACGTTCCCACTGGAATGGAACGGATGGGATCTTTTAAATCCCCCGACATATTCACCCCTGCCATAATTCCGGTGACGGCGGGAAAAAATACAGCAAATACGGTCCAAAAGGATTCTCCCTGCTGAACGCCCCATGCTTCGATTTGAGTCGGTTCTAACGGTGATCCGAACAATAGGGACACCAAAGACAACACAATGGCTGCCATGATGAAATACTGGGCTTTAATCGCCACTTCAGCCGAAGTGATAGCCAAAATTGCAACTAAAACTGTGGTAATCAGGGCAACATACAGTTGATTCAGCATCGGAAATGTAGCGACAACACTCTCAGCAAATCCCAAGGTATAGAGGGCGACGGAGAACACCTGAGCAAAATACAACGGAATCCCCACCGCGCCCCCTGTTTCAATGCCCAGGGAACGGCTAATCATATAATAAGCCCCTCCCACCCGCACTACCCGATCTGTGGCGATCGCACTAATAGAAAGGGCGGTCAAAAACGTAATACTGGTGGATAAAGTAACAATGATTAAAGTCCCTAGGAGTCCCACATTACCCACAACCCAACCAAATCTCAGGTACATAATTACACCGAGAATGGTGAGGATAGAAGGGGTGTAAACGCCCCCAAACGTGCCTAATCCTGACTCATGAGCTGGAACGGTTTGGGTAGGCTTTACATTGGGATCAGGAGCTGCCATGAAGTTAAATTTTGAAAGTCAGCATGAATAAAAGGAGACAAGTTGGTTTTTAACCTACCATGATTGTTGCAGTATTATCTAATGAATTCCTTCAGATTTTATCCCTCTCAAGAGGGAATTTAAACTTCAAATCTTGTGTGAAGAGACCCATCTAAACTGATTTAAATCAAATTCGAGTGGATTTAGAGGCAATTTCTCTGTCCCAAGCTACAATTCTCATTCACCCATCGCCCTCCTTCAAATATTATCATGATTGAAGCATCTATTCTGATTCCCTTTCGCGGAGAAATTGCGGCATTATTCGCCGCTTTATTTTGGGCTTTAGCCTCAGTAGTTTATAGCAGAATTGGACAGCGAATTTCCCCCATTGGTTTAAATTTAATTAAAGGGATTATTGCCATTCTTTTGTTGCTATTGACCCTATTATTACAAGGTCAAAATTTTCCTGATGTTCCAACATTTACGATTCAGCTTTTACTCTTGAGTGGTTTAATTGGCATTGGAATTGGGGACAGTGCTTACTTTGCCACTTTAAAAGATTTGGGGGCAAGGCGAGGATTATTATTAGAAACGTTAGCACCCCCTTTAACTGCAATTTTAGCCTTTATTTTTTTAGAAGAACGATTATCTATTCAGGCGTGGTGTGGTATCTTACTAACCATTTTAGGGATTGCTTGGGTGATTAGTGAACGAGTCAGCCAGTCCACCGCTTTTGAAACCCATTTTTGGCGCGGAATTGGCTTTGGTTTAATAGCAGAATCCTGTCAAGCAACGGGTGTACTTTTATCCCATTTTGCCTTGAATCAAACCGAAATTAGTCCATTATGGAGTACCTTAATTCGATTAATTGGGGGAACAGTCGTCTTACTACTCTATTTTATGACTCGACCTCAAAGTTTTAAGATTTTACTAAAACCCTTACAGTCTAAAAAAGTAATAGGTATTATTTTTATTGCTACGTTTCTGGGAACCTATTTAGGAATTTGGTTACAACAAACTTCCTTGAAATTTACAGCCGCAGGCATTGCCCAAGCTTTACTGGCAACGAGTCCTTTATTTGTCTTACCGATTTCAGCAGCGATGGGGGAACGAGTTAGTTTACAAGCGATTTTTGGGGCATTGATTGCAATTTTAGGAGTCATCTTGTTATTCCAAGGATAAAAGAAGTTAAGAAACGTCACTGATGAATCAACGGATATAAAATTTACGGTAAAATAATACAATTACTTGTATATCTGTCCTTTTAAAACAATGAAAAATAACTCTTCTTCTCAAGACAAATCGACTGGTGGCGGTTTACCCGTACTAAAATATTGGTTAGAAAAAAGTGTTTCTGCCCAAGGCGTTGAAATTTGGAAAACCTTAAATCATAAAAGTGCTTGTTTATCTTGTGCCTGGGGAACAGGCGGACAAAAAGGCGGTTTTGTGAACGAAGCAGGAGAATATTTACAACGTTGCGCCAAAAGTGTAGAAGCCATTTCTGCTGAATTACAACCCCCTATTCAGTCTCAGTTTTTTGAACAATATACAATAGAAGAATTACAACAATTGACTTCTCAAGAATGTGACCGTCTAGGCAGACTGAGTTATCCGTTATTGTATCAATCAGGAACCTCAAGTTATCGTAGAATTAGCTGGGAAGAAGTTTATAAAATTGCTGAAGTAGCCTTTAAAAAATATCCCGATAGAATTGCCAGTTATAGTTCTGGACGTTCCTCCAATGAAGCCGCTTTTTTACTGCAATTAATCATGCGGGCTTTCGGTAGTAATAACTTAGCAGATTGTTCTGATTTGTGCCATGCACCCTCTACAGTGGGCTTAAAAAGTGTGTTTGGTTCCGGCACTTCCATGGTGAGTTTAGAAAGCCTCAAACAAACAGACTGTGTTGTTTTAATGGGTTCTAACGCCCCCGCCAATCATCCTCGTTTAATGAATGAACTGATTAAATTAAAAGAACGAGGCGGCAAAGTCATTATTATTAATCCTCAAATCGAAATTGGTTTAGTTAAATTCGCCTCTCCCGCCTTCCCCATTAAATCGTTATTGAAAGGTGGCAATCAGATTTATACCTATTATGTACAACCCAATCCAGGTAGTGATACTATCTTATTTTTGGGAATACAAAAATCACTAATTGAGCAAAATTTAGTTCAATATGATTATCTAAAAAACTATACAGAAAACTGGGAAGAAGTCTTAAAAGTAGCCCAAGAAACCTCCTGGGAAACCATTACTCAAGGCTGTGATATTTCTCAAGAAGAAATCGAAGAAATTGCTTATGTCATTGGTACTTCAAAATCCGTTGTATTTGCCTGGGCGATGGGCATCACTCAACAAGCAAACGGCGTTGATAATGTTCGCAGTATTGCCAATACCGCTTTAATGACAGGAAATGCCGGGAAATTAGGGGCAGGAACCATGCCCATTCGCGGACATTCTAACGTTCAAGGATTTGGTTCTATGGGGGTTACCATTCGCCTCAAAGAAGAGATTAAACAAGCAATCTCTGTATTATTAAAAAAAGAAATTGATACCAGTAAAGGATATCATGCACGGGCGTTAATTGATGCGGCTGATGCAGGTAAAATTGAGACATTATTTTGTTTAGGGGGTAATCTTTACGCCGCCAACCCAGACTTACATCAAGCTAAAAATGCCTTTTCAAAAATTAATACAGTTTTCTATGTTTCAACCAAACCAAACTTAGGACATTTTCATGGATTAGCCGCAGAAAATACTATCATTTTACCCGTATTTAATCGGTTTGAAAATCCCCATCGCACCACAACAGAATCCGGTAATAATTTTGTCCGGTTAAATGATATCGGCAAAAGTCATATTTCTCAGACTGAAGGTGAGTTAATTTCTGAAGTTGAATTATTAACAGAAATTGCCCATCGTTGTTTAGGCGATGAACCGATAAATTGGCGAAAATTACAGGACACAGAATACGTTCGTCAATTAATTGCCCAAACCATTCCCGGTTATGAAAAAATCGGAGAAATTGATCAAAATGAAGCCGAATTTACCATTTCTGGGCGGATTTTTACAGAACCAAAATTTCCCACAGCTTCCGGTAAAGCCAAGATGTTTGTTACCCCTTTACCGCCACTTTCTTTACCGACAAAAGCGGAATTAGGAGTTGAGAATGATACCCCAGGAATACTATTAATATTAGGCACAGGGCGCAGTTATGCCCAACATAATACTGTCGTTTATCGGCAGGCAGATCAGTATCGAGGAATGCCTCATCGTCATTGTATTTTAATGAATCCAGCAGATATCAAAAAAGCAGGTTTTATAGAACATCAAAAGGTGAAAGTTAAAGGCAATGCCGGACAATTAGATGAGATTGAAATTATTAGCGGGGCAGTGAAAGCAGGCACAGCGTTTATGTTTTATCCGGAAGCCAATGTCTTATTTCACGCCAAAGTTGACCCTTTAAGTGGGACTCCAGCCTATAAACGAGTCCCAGTTTATGTTTTTGCTTAATTGTAAGGTGCGTCAACCGCTGAGCGTTCGTCAAAAGTTAAAAGTCAAAAGTCAAGCTCTTGGTATGATTACAAGCAATAGTGAATGTCTCATTTGACGCACCCTACTAGTTTTTAAAAACAATTCAGTTTAATTGACCTCCAGAATGCTGATGAGACTTGGGCTGGGCCAGGATATGTTAAGAAAAGTAACAAGTTTTCGGATCGGCGAAAAAAAGTATTGCTACTGCAGAATTGGTGTATAGAAGCATAAAACATAGTTGCTTTTAAGACGATCTCTACCCCAAGAAAGAGTTAGTTTTTCCCATATTTCATCGTTCCAAAACTATTGTTTGGGTCGAGACTTTTTGTGAATAAAAACTGAGAAAAAAAAATTTTTCAGAAAACCGTAAAAAAGTCGAGAATAATCCGAAATATAGATACAAGAACATTCTCTAGAAAGCAAAACAAGGAGAAATAAACATGACACTCTACGATCTAGGAACAATCGACAGTAATGCAGCAAATAAGCGCGACAACCTTACAGTCACAACCAGCGCACCTGACGACATATTCAAGTTCCGTACGCTTAATTCCCGCAGTATCAATTTAATGATCACCGATCTCCAAGGAGGTGATGCTGATTTACAACTTTACCGGGACAGCAATAACAATGGCACCCTCCAGATTGGAACTGACCAACTTATAAGTAGCTCTACTTCAGGGGGCAGTAATGATGATGAAATCAATCGGTGGGGTGGCCAAGGCACTTACTTTGCTCGTGTCTATCGGTATAACAGTCCGTATAACGGACCGTCCGTTCGGTACGATTTCTATTACTCTGCCACGAAGCAAAACGCGGTGTTCACAGGCCCCCCGAACCTGCTTTCCAAGGAAGAAAATTTGGGCAACCTCACCAGTGATCGATCTTTTCAGAATCGATCAGTAGGTTTTAGTACTTCGGGTTCTTCTGAAGTTGGAGACACTTCTGATCTCTACGCCTTCACCCTAGGTGCAGGTCATACAGTCAATATCAGGCTCGATGGACTGAACAACAATGCGGATATTCGCCTGATTCGAGATAGTGATAATGATCGTATAGTCGATGGTGTTCCTAATGAACAGGTTGCTTCATCAACACGTTGGGGAACCACAGCCGATGTTATTCCCGTAAGTACCCCTGGTGATTACTACCTGCAAGTTTATCCTACAACGGGCAGCAACATCGAATATGACCTCACATTCGATTACACCTAGTATTTTCTAGCCTGTGTAGTCGCACATCCATCAAACCTCAGGGGGGTAGATGTCGAAACCTATCCCCAAAATTTGGGGTTAGGGATCTAAAAACCTCTTATACTAAGCGATCGCGTCATTTTTTTCTAAGATTAGACATTTTCAGATTAGAGGTTAGGCGATTGCCTAACGGCACGCTCCGCGAACGCAAAAAATTAGAATGAAACAGCCCTGCCCTTACCCCCCTTCATTTTTAAAGGGGGGACTGAGGGGGGATGGGGGACGGCAGGGGGATACACCTGAAAGCACACTACGCGAAGGTCAAAAGTTGCAGGATTAAAAAGAAATGGTATGACCAGATAACGTAGCGCTATAGCAGTACGTCCTTTTGGTAGGACAATATTACTCCTCTAACTTCAAAAATAGTATTAAAAAAAGTGTCAGATACTTTAGTTAGGGAAGACTGATAAAGCTAGTGAAAAATAGTAAAAAAATGTTTTTACAATAGTTAATTGTAATAAAGGATATACTATTGTTTATTTAGATTAATTTACTAGCCAACCCAAATTAAAAGGATATAGTATATAGATATACAAAACATAGTTACTTTAAAGACGATTTATCTCATAAGAGAGAATTAATTCCTTTAACAGTTCATCGTTCCAAAATAATAGTTTTGGGTAGGAACAAATTGTGATAAAAAACTGAAAAAAAATTCAGAAAACTGAACAAAAGTTGAGATCAACCCGAAACATAGATAGAGGAACATCCTCTAGAAAACAAAACAAGGAGAAATCAACATGACACTTACAAATTTGGGGACAATCAACAACAACACAGTACAGACACGGCTCAACCAGAGCGTCACAACAAGTGAACCCAACGACATTTTCAAGTTCTCAATAACTAACAATCGCAGTGTTAACCTGCTCCTGACTGGTCTTAGTAGTACTGAAGATGCAGATTTGGCACTTTACCGAGATCGCAACGGGGATGGTCGGCTCCAGACATTTGGATCAAACGCTGATCAGTTAATTAGTACTTCTGAAAATGGTGCCTCTTTTGACGATCATATCAACCGCTGGCGTGGGTCTGGAACCTACTTTGCTGTCGTCGAACAATACAACAGTACCTCGCCCATTTCCTATGATTTGTATGTCTCTGCATCGCAGCAATCTATTCTTACGGGTCCTCCAAATACATTAGCCCGAGAACAGAATCTGGGTACTCTCTCTTCTGATCGAACATCTAGTGGATCAGTTGGTTTTCGGGCTGATTCTGGTACTGATGGGTTCGGCTTGAATGAACGGGGAGATACTTCCGATCTCTATTACTTCACTTTACCCTCTGGTCGTACAGCCAATATCACCCTCAGCGGACTAAACGCCGATGCGGATATTCGCTTGATTCGAGATAGTGATAATGATCGTATACTCGATGCTACTCCTAATGAAGTTGTTGCTTCATCAACAAATACGGGAACCACAAACGATACGATTTCCGTAAGTACCTCTGGTAATTACTACCTGCAAGTGTATCCTTACGCCCAAACCAATGATATCAATTACAGCATCAGGTTTGATGTATAACATTCAGTTTGATTACACTTAGCAGGATTTTAGATGGCTTAGTGGTCAAACGTCCATCAAACCTCAGGGGGGTAGATGTCGAAACCTATCCCTCTGATAAAAAGAGTTTGACACATTTTCTAAGCCCACTCCGAAATTTAGTTCTTGACTCATCATTGAAGTCATTTTCAGATGAGTCAAGGCTAAATCTCTAAAGCCTTTGGATAATGGGTTCAATTGATATCTGACCAGATGCCACCCTAAAAACCCAGTTGTTTGCAGAAATTGGAGTTTTACAACATTCAGATCATCAGAATTTAAAAACTATGACTCTTACTGTTACACTTGCCGATCAACCTCTAATTTCCGAATCTTTATTTCCCCAATTAGCGGGTTATAAACTCATTCCGCAAGTGATTGGCGAATTGATTATTGATCGTGCCATTTCCGACATCTACTGCACCCCAGAAGAATCGAATTTAGCTTGTGAGGAATTTTACCAAGAATGGCGATTAACTGACCCAGAACAACGAATTAACTGGCTTTCCCACTATGGTTTAACTCAAAACCATTTAGAACAATTAGCCACCCGTAAACTGAGAATCGAAAAATTCAAGAAAGCAAAATGGGGACGGCAAGTCTCATCGGAATTTCTTCAGCATAAACGCGATCTTGATCAAGTTATCTATTCCTTAATTCGGACGAAAGATTATGGATTAGCAATAGAACTTTATTTTCGGATTCAAGAAGACGAACAGTCTTTTGGTGAACTGGCAACCCAATATTCTCAAGGTGAGGAATCCCAAACTAATGGTATTCTTGGACCGATGGAATTTGGTTCTCTACATACTCAGTTTGCTCAATATCTTTATACTTGCCCCATTGGAGAAGTGCAACCGCCCATCGGGTTTGGAAATTGGCAACTGATTGTGAGAGTAGAAGAAGTCATTCCTGCTAAATTAGATGAGGCAATGCGTCAACGGTTTTTCAATGAAAAATTTGAAGCATGGTTCCAGGAACAACTGCAAAACTTATCTGATTTTGATCGAATTTGGATGGGAATTCCACCTCGTGAACCTGTGGCAGCTAATCCTTTAATTCAACCCCATTTTATACCTAATGATTCTTCAAAACTCTCTGTAGTTCCGTCATTAGTTAGTCAAGCTTCATAAGTGGCAATCAAGTACTTATTGAATTTTTGTAAGGTGCGTTCAAGATAATATTCGCTATTCTTGGTAGCAATATTGATTATTTAACACACCCTACTATCTAATTGTTGTAAGGTGCGTCAAATCAAATCAATTGATCTCTATCAAAAAAAACTATAATTTGACACACCCTACTGGTTTATTGAATTGTTGTAAGGTGCGTCAAATCAAATCATTTTATCTATTTTAAAATAACTGTAGTTTGACACACCCTACGATTTGATCAAATGAAAAACAACAAATGACTAACAACAATTCAATTATCGATAATCTGAACGTTGAATATCCCTTAACCGGGCTTCTGGACGTTTAAACCGATCTAATTGACTTTCATAAAAGGCTCTGTTAGCCTGTAAATGTTCAGGATTAGGATCGTCTAAAGGATGACAAGTGGCAGTCCTTAACGCTTGAATTACGGCGGAAGTCACACAATACATGGAACGTTGAAACGTACTGGCAATTTGAATTAAGATATCATCTTCACCGCGACAATGTTTTTCATGATATTCCCGCAGATAATCCGGTAGAAAATGCATCATATCTTGCATTAATAATGTGGGTGGAATTCCAGCAGTTCCTACGGGGAAAACATCGGCATAAAGAATGCCATAATGAAAGTCTTTTTGATTTTCAGGAACTTCTTTAGCCTGGGCGTTATAAGACTTAGTGCCTCGGAAAGGAGAAGTCCGATAAAATACCGCTTCTACATAGGGTAATGCCGCTTCATATAACCAGCAAAAACCTTTAGATTTAGGCACAATTTCATAACATTCCCCATCGATATAAACGTTATGATAAATGGGGCGACTGGCAACTGCAAAAATGCCATTCACAATAAAGTTCATGGCTTCGGGAACGGTGCTGATTTTGCCTTCATCATACAAATCACTCATTTCAAAGAATACCGGTGCCATCACTTCCCAAAATAAGCCTAAGTTACTGTAATAAGACAGTTGCCGCACCTGTTCAATGAACATTTCTGGGAAGAGTTTATACAATCCCAACATCACCGGATTCTTCTTAAAATAGGCTTTAATAGCCTTATCAGCATTGGCTTTGTATTCGTCTGTATCAAGATAAGGGTCAAATCCACCCCCCATATCTCGATGCCAAAACATCGCCCGCATACAAGCTTCAGCAAACTCCATATTGATTCTATCATGCCATAAATGATGAAATAATTTCGGCATTTTCCCCGTTTCACCTTTTTCTAAAAAGGCAACTAATTCAGGATGGGCGGTGGCTTCTCCCCGCCATACTCTTAAATCTGCATCATCTCCGGCATAATGGTTATGGAGGTCTAAATATTCTTGGGGTAAAAAGTATTTAAAGGCAGGAATGGGATTGAGAAAAACCCGTTCTGCAATATACAATAAATCCCGCCAATAAAAATCCATGGGGACGGCATAGGCCTTGTAAATGCCGATAATTTGCATTAAGTTTTCTGGGGTATCGGGTAACATTGCCCCCCCTGCTTCTAAACGATGGACAATATCAGCAAATTCGTGAGTGGAGGGAGGAAGTTTGGCGGAAGTAGATGGTTCAGTTACAGTAGCCATAATTGTCTTTTAAATGAACGTCAAATGATTGAGTAAATGAAGGCTTATTTTAATTCTACATCGAGGGCAATCTGAGAAGTTGATGAACTGTCTAAAGCAACAACCATTGCTTTAGCGGTCGGTTCAGTCCATTTTAATAACCAACTGGGTTGTACACCAAGGAAGAAAATTAACGCCGCTAAAATTAAAGCAGGCGCTTGTTCAGTCAAAGTAACTTTGGGATAATATGCTAAGCGATTATGCAGTTTTCCAAAGCAAGTTCGATTCAACATAATTACGAAATAAACTGCTGTTAAACCCGAGGCAATGATACACAATAACGTTTGAATAGGGAACACACTAAAGCTGCCTTGGAACACTAAAAATTCAGCCACAAAACCGACTAAACCGGGAATTCCTGCACTTGCCATTCCCGATAAAATCAGTAAGGCACTAATTAAGGGTAAGCCTCGCATCGGGTTCATTAACCCATTCAATACATCTAAATCACGGGTTCCTACTTTAGCTTCAATTACCCCAACTAAATGGAATAAAATTGCCAGAATTAAACCATGGGCAACCATTTGAGAAATAGCCCCAATAAAGCTGATTTCGGTTCCGGCTGCGGCTGCCATAATTACATAGCCCATGTGTCCAATAGAACTATAGGCAACCATGCGTTTAATATCTCTTTGGGCAATGGCTGTTAATGCGCCATACATCACACTAATCACCGCAATAATAGACAATCCCGGTGCAATTAAATCCCAAGTTTCAGGGAATAATTGTAAGCCAAAACGGATTAATCCATAAGTGCCTAACTTTGCTAAAATTCCCCCTAATAAAATGGTAACCGGGGCAGAAGATTCAACATAAGCATCCGGTAACCAAGTATGTAAGGGAACTAACGGAATTTTGATGCCAAAACCAATCAGTAAAACTGTTAACAAAAGTAACTGGGGAATTTGGGCTAAATTTTGGGTTTGAATGGCAGTATAATCAAAGCTGGTAGAACCACTCAGCCAAGTCATGCCTAAAAATCCAGCTAATATTAAAATGCCGGATAAAGCGGTATAAATTAAAAATTTTGTAGCGGCATAGCCACGCTTTTCACTGCCCCAAATGGCGATGAGTAAGTAAATGGGAATCAGTTCTAGTTCATAGAATAGGAAAAACAGCAGTAAGTTTTGAGCCAAAAATGCCCCGGAAAGACCTGCATTTACTAGCAAAATTAGGGAATAGTAGAGGCGAGGACGTTCAAGATTAGCTTGAGTACAAGCGATGGCAAATGTGGTTAAAATGACGTTTAAGGCTAACAAGGAAAAAGATAATCCATCAATGCCTAGACTGTAGGATAAGCCCAGTTGAGGTATCCACTCCCAATATTCAAGAAACTGAAAATTAGCGGTTGTTAAATCAAAATTCGTTGCCAGTTTAATAGTCCATAAGAGAATCAGTCCACTACTGAATAAACCGACTGTTTTGACCTGATTTGCTGCCATTTTCTGCGGCAGTAAACTGATGAGAATTGCTCCTAAGATTGGAAAAATGATAAAAGTTGTCAGCATTGCAATTGGAAAGAGTTGTGATAATTTGAAGTCATGAACTGTTCAAAAAAATGCTTGATTAAATCAAGCCTAAGCCGTAAATTAAGTATCCTAAAAATAGGATAACCCCCAACACAATGGTTAAGGCATAAAATTGGGTTTGACCGGAAACGTTGTATCTTAAGCTTTGACCACTTAAAACCGTTACAATTCCCACTAAATTGACTGCCCCATCCACAATATAGCGGTCTATCCAGGAGATAATTTTAGAGACAATTGCCACAGAGGCAATAATCGTCAGGCGGTACAATTTAGCGGTATAAAAGTCATAAGCAAAGAAATCCTGTACAGCTGTAGAAGGTAATTGAATGGGTTTTTTAACGGTGTCATTCATATAAATAAACCCAGCTAACCCACAACCCAAAACACTAGACAGCAACAATAAAACAGCAACGACACTGTTAATTTCTACCCAGGCTGGCAGGAGTTGCCATTGTGCCAACAGTAAGGGAATATGCAGACAAAATCCCGCGACAATGGTCATGGGTAATACCAACAACCACAGCCCTTCTGGAGAACGAACTGTCATTTGTTTGGGCTTCCCGGCAAAAATTAAACCAAATTCACGGGTTAAACTAAATGCGGTTAAACCATTCACAATTAACAACATCCAAGCAATTGCAGGTTGAGTATTCCACAGGGTTTGAGTTAGTTCTTGTAACGTCCAAAATCCCCCCAAAGGTGGCATGGCAATTAAAGCAAAAACTCCCACAATAAAACATAATCCAGAAATAGGCCGCCGTGACCACAAACCGCCATATTGGGTTAAATCTTGAGTAATACTATTGAGGATAATTCCCCCCGTACTCATCACCAATAATGCCATGGCAAAAGCGTAGGTGAATAACAACAGTAAAGCCGCCTCAGTTTGTCCGGTTCCCACTGCAATAAACGTAATCCCCATGTAGGAACTCACCGAGTAAGAAATTGCCCGTTTCATATCAATTTGACCGATAGCAATTAAACTCGCCCCTACTGCTGTCGCCAGTCCAACAAATACTGCAATTGAAAGAACCGTAGGCGATAAGGCTAAAACGGGTTCTAATTTCACTAATACCCAAGCCCCGCCAGACACAACCACAGCATTCCGTAAAATCGTACTGGGGACCGGCCCTTCCATCGCTTCATCTAACCATAAATGCAAGGGAAATTGGGCGCATTTCCCCATGGGGCCTGCGAGTAATGCTAAACCCAATAACAGGGCAACTTTAGGGTCAAGATTTGCCGTTTGCGCCCATTGAGATAACTCTGAAAAATTCCAAGTTCCTGCCAAGGGATACAAGGCAACTACACCCATTAATAGGAATAAATCTCCTACCCGTTTGGTGAGAAAAGCATCCCGCGCCCCGGTAACAACCAATGATTGGTTAAACCAAAATCCCACTAACAAATAGGTTCCTAGGGTGAGAATTTCCAGAATAATGTAACTGAAAAATAGGGAGTTACACAACACTAACGCCGATAACCCCGCTTCAAATAACGCCAGCAATGCATAAAATCTCGCCCATCCCCAGTCCATTTCCAAGTAAGCAACCGCGTAAATTTGCGCCAACAGGTTTAATGCCGTCACCACCAAGGTTGCCCCGATGGTTGCTGCTGAAAGACTTAAGGGAATGGAAAAATCGAGGTTTGCTACCTGTATCCACGGAATCAATAATTCCTGGGCAGGTTGACCCCAAACAGCGGTTAAGGCTAAGCAACCATGGAGAAAAGCCACCAAGGTCATCACCATATTGATATAGCCGGCAGGTCTCGGGCCAGTTCGACGAATCACGCCCGGTGACCAGGGAATGGAGAGTAATGCCCCGATAAACGGATAACAAGGAATCCACCAAATTGTTTTTAAAAAGAATTCTGTCATTAAATTCAAATCAGGATTGAGTCAACAAGTTAAGCCAGTTAGCCCCCGCTGACCCCCCCAAACAGTGGGAGAAGGCATACACGGGGACTTTTCAGTATTTATGCAAGAGAGAGGGGGTAACCCCTGGTTATAGGTCTTAAAAGTTCAGTTCAGAATCTCTTAAGATTTCATTTAGATTTTAATACAATTATCTATGGAAAAGAAAGGTTACATTGAAAAAAATCTATCATTAGGGGATTAAGCTGAGCTTATAAATTCAAGAAAAGTTGATATGATAAATTCTGTTTTAATAACTCAGTATTTTTAGGAACCTCGCTTAATCAATGATTCTTTGATTTTAAACTCAATTAGTATGCATCAATAGAAATTATTATGTTAAATTATCATTGGTCTTTTCCGTGAATGTTGGCGATCGCAAAAATTCAACTACCTGTTTAGGACTGAAAACGCGATAGAATAGTTTATATTGTGGGTGTTTGTTGTGACTTATGTAGACAAAGAAGCAATTTAGACAAATTGTTGGAAGACTTGATACATTTCTTGGGCTAATTTGCGAGGGTTCCATAATGGGGCTAGGGTTTGAGGCTGTTTCGCCCGGACTAAATGAGTGCGTATTTGATGCCTTAAACTGGGGTTTTGTCCTAGTTGAATACCTAAAGCGGTATATTCTTCCCAACTCCAAGCCACGCCTAAATCTAGATTAACCGCTTTCAGAAAAGCATAGCCCATCCGAGATAAATATTGTTCGCCGGCGCGAGTCACAACAGGAATTGTTGACCACAATGCCTCTAAATTATGAGTCCCGCCATTATAAGGATAAGAATCTAATAATACATCCGCAACTTCATAAATGGCACGGTGTTCTTCTTCAGTTTTAGTGAGGGCAATAAATAAAATTCTTTGAGAATTCACTTGATATTGTTCACAGGCATGATCATACATTTCTCGGATTACTTTATGGTCACCTTGTCCTTTGCGAACCAACACACTATCAGGAACAGCTTGCAGAATTTTTACTTGGGCGTTAATCATTTCTGAATTCATTTTGCGTCCGGGTGCAACACATAAATACATTAATTGATCGGAACGAACGCCCATTTCTTGACGAACAGATTCTCGATCAACCGGACGACGAGTAAAGCCTTGAACAGCCATCGCGGTTGTGGGTAAACGGATTAACTGTTCTAAGTAATATTGATCAACATTGGCAGGATGAGTATATTGATCGCAAAGAAAGTAATGATTTTCCGAAACATAAGGGGCATCAAATCCTAACCAAGAGACACAAACTGGGGCAGGATTATTGTGTAAAATATGGGCATTAACAGGAATGGTAATTGAATCTAAATCGATTAAAATATCAATTTGATCCTGTTGAATTTGTTGGGTTAATTCTTCACTAGAAGCAAATCCATTGGGATAACGGTCTGGCCAATAGAATTGACTCGCCATTTTTTCAAAGCGTTGAGTGACTTCATCCGCAGGTAATTGACCTGTTACATATAAATGAACATGAGGGGTAATCTGAGTCAGTTCTCGAATGACAGCCTCACTACACCACCCAACAGAATGACGGCGAAAATGTTTAGATAAAAAGCCAATCTTTAAGGGTGAATGAATTGTAACTTGACGATTGATTTGAGAAGTTTTAGGGATTGAAAGTTGATTTTGTTCACGATTTTGATAATAAAGTTGAGCAATAAAACGGGTAAATTTTGAGTTTTTTTCCAAACTATCCCTTAAATGAGATACGGTAAATAATAGAATTTCATAGATAATATTAATTTCAATAACCGTGAGTTGAGGGGTGTTTTGATAACAATATTGTTCAAGTTCGACTAACTTTTCTAAAGCGGCTTGACAAGCCCCCGATTGAGTATAGGCAAAAATATAAGCAATTTTAGATAAGATTGGGGCAATTTCACCGCAGTTTTCACAATATTGATCCGCAACAGTTCTGGCTTTGGCTAAATTTGTAGAATGACTGAGTAAATCACACAGTTGTTGATAAGCTTCTTTAAAATCGGGCTTTTGTTCAATCGCTTTTTCTAAATTAGCAACGGCTTCATGGGGAGATTGTTGTTTTTGAATATGGGCTAACCGACAATAGACTTCCGGCCAGTTGGGTTGAACTTCTAAGGCTTTTTTATAACTTTTAATCGATTGATTGATCTCCCCTAATACACAATAAATATTGCCTAAGTTGGCATAAGCCAAAGATTCATTCGGTTGAAGTTGAACTAATCTTGTATAATTTTGAATCGCCGCTTCATATTGATTAGAACGGGCATAAGCATGACCGATATGCAGATATAACTCGGGTAAATAAGGTTTGATTTGCAGGGCTTGCTTAAAATAGGAAATGGCGTTTTGATGCTGTCCTTGTTGGGCAAGTACACAGCCAATATTCGCGTAACCTTCTGCCCAATTTGGATCGAGTTTGACTGTACGTTGATAACTTTTAATGGCGGCTTGCCATTGTCCTTTACGGGCTAAGGCATTCCCTAACTCAAAACTAAATTTTGCATCCACTAAGTCGGGCTGAATTTCTAATGCTTTTTGCCAGTTTTCCAGGGCTTCATTTTGTTTCCCTTGCCGTTTATACAGTTTCCCTAAATTCCAATAAACCGCTGCTAAATTGGGTTCTATTTTTAAGGCTTTTTGATAATATTCAATTCCCGTGTGAATTTCTCCTAATCTCAGATACATGGTTCCCAAATTAACATAAACTTCTGCAAACTTGGGATTAATTTCAAGGGCTTGTTGATACGCCCGAATCGCCGATGTAATTTTATTTTGAGTTTGTAAAATATTTCCTAAGGTAATATAAGCCGATTCAAACTGAGGATTTAACTTTAACACTTGATGACAAGTGGCGATCGCTTGCTGATATTGTCCTTGCTTTAAATCAGATTCAGCTTGATTGTGTAGTGCAGTGATTTCCGGTGAAATGTCTGACTGTTTTTCCTGAATTAAACTGGGGTTCATCCAAGCAGCTTCTGACTCAGAAGACTCTAAAATTGAGCGCTTTTCAGATTGTAATTCAGCTTCTAATAACGGTCGAGAAAAATCAACACTGCCTGGTTCAAATTTTTCTAAGGTTTCAGCGCCTGAATCCGGGGTAAAATGTAAAGGTAAAATTTTCTCTAACTTCCGAGTCGCTTCAGGATGCTGAGGCTGTAATTTTAAGACTTGTTGATAGGTGGCGATCGCCGCTTGCCATTGTTCCTGTTGTTCCCAGGCTTGGGCTAATTTAAGATAAAACTGAACTTGATTGGGTTGTAATTCAATGGCTTTTTGATAACAGCGAATGCCTCGATCTAATTGATTAATTTGTATATAAGCATTCCCCAACATCCAATAAATCACCGCATAACTTTGATCAAATTTAACAGCATTTTGGTAACAGTCTATGGCTTCGGTGAACCGTTTTTGCTGATAATAAATACTCCCCAAATTTGCCCAAGCTTCAGTTAATTGGGGCTGAATATCCAACGCTTGAGTATAAGCCCAAATCGCTAACGGCAATTGATGACATTTTTGTAAGGCATTCCCAACTGCTAAATAAGCCATAGCAAAATCTGGCTTTAATTGAATTGCATTTTCCAAAGCCAGAACAGCAGCCTCTATATTTCCCGCCAATATATGCGCCTCAGCTTGCTGTTTATAATCTTCTGGGTTGGTCATTCGTTATTTGTTGTTGGTTATTCGTTATTTGTTGTTGGTCATTCGTCGAAATATTGGAACAGGTTGTTATTGGTGATGACAATAAAATACGAACGATTACAACCCTCATTAGCTGCGGACAGATCAAATGACCAATAACCCCTGACAAATGACTAACTTACCCATCCTACCGCGATTTTCTCGATTAATTGACCCTATCACGGTACAGTAGACACTGGCGATTAAAATCTGAATATAAGGAGTCAGTATGAGTGCAGAACAAGATCCGGTCAAGTTAATGAAGCAGCAGGTGGGGAAAGCCGCTGCAGATCGGGTAAAATCCGGTTCAATTGTCGGTTTAGGAACGGGGTCAACCACAGCTTATGCCATTCAGTATATCGGTGAACGCCTCCAAAGTGGAGATCTCAAGGATATTAAAGGCATTCCCACCTCCTTTCAAGCCTCTGTATTAGCCAAACAGTATGGCATTCCCCTGACAACGTTAGACGAAGCGGATCACATGGATGTTGCTATCGATGGGGCCGATGAAGTTGATCCCAACAAGAATCTGATCAAAGGGGGTGGGGCTGCCCATACTCAAGAAAAAATTGTTGATTCGTTGGCGGATCAGTTTATCGTCGTTGTGGATAGTTCTAAGTTGGTTGATCGACTAGGTTCAACCTTTTTGCTACCTGTTGAAGTGTTGCCTATGGCGATGACTCCAGTCATGCGGGCGATCGAAAAGTTAGGGGGTAAACCAGAACTACGGATGGGGGTAAAAAAAGCCGGACCCGTGGTTACCGATCAAGGAAATTTGGTGATTGATGTTAAATTTGACTCCATTGATCACCCAGGGGAATTAGAAAAGAATTTAAACAATATCCCTGGTGTCCTTGAAAATGGTTTATTTGTCGGCGTAGCAGATATTATCTTAGTGGGTGAAATTAACGACGGACAACCCAACGTTCGAGAAATTGCTTAATTTTTAGTGTGATCGCTATTTTGTCGGGTGCGTGAGTCCAATGTAACGCACCTCACCCAAATAACCCGAATAAACTCATAACAGTGCGTTATCATCTGAATGGAGCATTTCCTTTCCTCTTAAAATCGGGAAGCTACACCTTAATATTCCTAATATCCATTTATATTATCCGGTTCAGTGGCATGAATCAAGATGTTGAAATTCGTCATTTACTCGATCTGATGCCCGCTTCAGGTCGAATGATGACTCAGTTAGTCAGTCAGCCGCAACAGACGACTGTCATAGAAAGTCCGTTTCCACTTCCCTGGAAACCCGCACGACGCATTTTCATTAATTTTGACCTTTGGCAACATCTATCTCGACCTCAGCGTGATTTGATTCTATTGCGAACCGTGAATTGGTTGTGTAATATTCGCTGGTTTAAACCCGACCTCAATCAAGGAATTGTTGTGGCAGGGGCGTTAGGTCTTGGGGTTGAAGTGTGGCAACAAGATGTGATGGGAATCCTCTTAGCTGGGGGATTAGGGGCGCTGGGAGTATTGCGAGTCTGGCAAGGCAACCATCGCACGCAAATGGAATTAGAAGCCGATGAACTGGCGTTACGTGTATCTCAACGGCGGGGTTATGATGAAACCTTAGCCGCTTTTGCCTTAATAGAAGGGATAGAAGCCGTGGCAAAATTGGAAGGACGAACCAGCCTCAGTTTTATAGAATTAGTTCGGACTCAGAACCTGCGGGTGATTGCAAATCTTTCTCCAATTGGTGTCCCTAACACCGTTCGGCAGGAACCTTAAAGTTCCAATAAAAATAAGCTCCCCTACTTTAACTTGAGAGAGCCTCACTGATGGACAATTTTTGTCTTTAATTCAGTTCTACCACAACGCCGTTTTACCGCAGTTTTTGACCTGGATAAACCAGGTGGGCACCGTAGTCGAGTTTTAAGTTTCCGAGTACTAGGCTCGGTTTACTGCCACTCAAAGTTTCTTTGGCTCCCGTTTTTGAAAAGTTATAGATCAATAAAACGTATTGGCAGTCACCAACGCCGCAGTAGAACCTGATTCCCATTATAACAATTTCTCTTAAGAGATCAAGACTTGAGGATCAAAACCAATTCAGCGAAGAGGTTGGGTGTGGGGGTTTGGGTGTAGGGGGTTGGCAGGAGGAATGAGTAGTCAAGTCACTACGTCATCCCTTACAGATGGGGTCGCAGGCCAAAATGACGATAACGGAGATAATCTTTTAAAATCTGATCGTGATCAAAACAGAGGTTTTGTGGGAGTCGCCAGGGTTCAAATATCGCAATATTTTTCGCATCATCGGCGGCTTGCGGTTCTCCGGTGGCTGTGGCAATAAACACCACACTTAAGGTATGTTGGCGGGGATCTCGATTGGGGTCAGAATAGACATAAAATTGTTCAATCAATTCTACCGTTAAACAGGTTTCTTCCTGGGCTTCCCGCTGGGCTGCCACTTCGACCGGTTCACCATAATCAACAAATCCCCCTGGAATGGCCCAACCCAGGGGCGGATTTTGTCGTTCAATTAAAACAATGGGACGGTCTGGGCGATCGATCAGTTCGATAATAATATCAACAGTGGGTGTCGGATTACGGTAAGCCATCTCGATTTAATCAATAGATGAAAAGCCCCCTTAATTTTGATTGATATCGGGGGATTCCGTCAATTTTTCCCGAAGCGGTTGTGGGGGAGATTTTAATTTACTGGGAATGGCTGTTAAAATCTTTTGCATCACCTGTTGAGAATGATCGGCTGGATCAACAGAAATTCTGAGATCGGCGCTTTCATAGAGGTGTTTTCGCTGGTTAAATAGATTTTGCAGGGTTGCCAACGGATCAGAGTCTTGCAGTAGTGGCCGGGTTTGATCTCCCTTTAAGCGGTTGTAAAGTTGGGAAACCGGGACATCTAGCCAGACAATGAAACCATGGCGTAAATAACTCCAATTCATGGGTTGCAGTACAATACCCCCACCCGTTGCTACCACCAAATGTTGATAAGCACAAAGTTGAGATAACACTTGAGATTCAATGGCGCGAAATTCCGCTTCTCCTGATTGTGCAAAAATATCCGGAATGGACTGACCGGTCACTTGAGTAATCAGTTGATCCGTATCCATAAACCGATAGTTTAACGCTTTTGCTAAGGCTTGACCGACTGTGGTTTTTCCACAACCCATCATCCCAATCAGGTAAATATTCATTCCCTGTAATTGTTGGTTAAACTGGTTCATTGTTCCATAGTCCCCATTCCTGTAACCGCTGCGTTAAAATCTGTTGCACCTGCTGGGTGATTTCATCCATTGTTAAACTAGCATCAATCGTCACAATCCTTTCCGGATGCTGTTTCGCCAACTGGGTAAAGCCCTGTTGTACCCGTTGATGGAATTCTAGGGTGGCTTGTTCCATGCGATCGCTTATGCCGCGTTTGTGGGTGCGTGCCAGTCCTGTTGCCGCATCAATATCAAACCACAAAGTCAGATCACTTTGCAAACCTTGGGTGGCAATTTGATTGAGTTGATCAATTAAATTAAAGTCTAAACCCCGACCATATCCCTGATAAGCAATGGTAGAATCAGTAAAGCGATCGCATAAAATCAGGCTTCCCTGTTCGAGATGAGGTTTGAGACAGTGAGTCACGTGTTGCGCTCTATCTGCAGCATACAACAGCAATTCGGCTTGATCGCTGATGGGTTCAGTTGCATTCCCATCCAAGAGTAAATGCCGCAAGTTTTGACCTAAAGTTGTGCCCCCTGGTTCTCTTGTGATCACAATCGAGTCTGAACCTAAAGGGGTTTGATGCTGTAGCCAATGATAGATCCGCTGAAGTTGGGTTGTTTTTCCGCTGCCTTCCACTCCTTCAAAAACAATTAATTTTCCCTGCATTACTGTTGATTTTGCCAATTTTTACGGATTGGTGGAGATTTTCTCAGAATGACTCTATATTGAGCTTTTATGATTTTACTAGAACCTGGGATACTGGAAAACAGTTGAACAAGAAGATTGATTTGACGTTATTTTGATATAATTCAAACCAGGTGAATTTATCTTTAAACTTCTGGAGTTTTTTTATGGCACGCTACACGAGTTTTTTTGCCATTGCTCTTCCCCTCGAAGAATTACGGCAGTTGTTATTAAATTTATTAGAATCTTGCAACTTAGAAATTATGTATGAAACCCCCAGTTCGATTTTTGCTCGTGAATTTATTGGCGCAGCGCCGAATTCTCAGTTAGTTAAAATAGAGATTGTATTTGAAATGGCTACTTCAACAGCAACGGAAACCCGGATGAGATTGGAAGCTACCAATGGAGAACTACCCTTAAAAGCTGATAATCGCTGTCGGGAATTATTTGATTCTTTAACCCAGGTGATTATTGAAAACCATCAGTGGGATACATTAGAAAGTATTGCGTTATAACGGTTTGAATTCATTCCTATTCCCATTGCTCAAACTCAGTAGATTGCTCCTGCAATAAAGAAAAGACTTGTTCTCGCCTAGTTTCAAAGTTAGCCGCAATCCAAATAAAAAATAAGCCGACCAGAAAGCCAATGACCCATTTTAAAAAGGAGTAAGTTAAATTTAAAATAATCAGTTGATTGCACGCATTAATTAAAAAAGTAACCGTCCCAACATATAAAAAAGCTCGGACTCGTAATCCTAAACCCGCAAAAATTGCAATTAAGCTAAAAATACCCGGAATTATTCCTGTCCATTGATGAGTAAATAAAGCCGTACCACAGATTAATCCTGTAGCAATACATCGAATAATGTGGCGGTTTTGTCGTTGTTGAGGATGTTTTAAGCTCAAATCAACTTGAGCAATATAAAGCCCAGAGAGGGCTACGGGAGTCACCCACCATAACAAATCTTGATCAATTTCAGTAGACAGTAATTCTCGAAAAACCAGAATATTAGCAATTACTAATGCAAAATAAGTGAGGCGAATTTGCTGATTTGATTTCGCTAAAGTCAGATAAAAAATAATTGTTATGCTTGTAAAAGCATATCCCAGCATTTCATTAGTATTCAGTAAAATAATGAGACTGACTGTGGCTAGTACTAAAGGAATTACATACCAAGGACTAGGTAAATCTGTTGCTGCTTCCCGTCGTTTTAAATAATATCCTAATCCTTGGGTTATCAGTCCAATTAATAAATTAGTGATTGCTAAAGCTGTTGTTGAAAGGGAGGCAATGTTTAAAATTTGAACAACTAATAGTTCTAAAACTAAAGTGAAGCAGTAAATCAGCAGTGGAGGTAATCTAAATATTTTAATTCCTTCTGTGCTTGTCTCTTCTTGAATGATTGCCCAACCGCGATAAATGATAGCCATTAATGTTAAAAATGTAGCAATGAGAATGATAATAAATTGGGGTAAAAGCTGATTATAAACGCCAGCAGAATATATTGTTAAACCTATTAATTCAACTCCACAGATCAGATTTGCCCAATAATGAGTAGCGGTAGAATAAGATGGAGTCAGTCGGGTCGGATGGGTGAGAATATAATGATTGATTATCCATAAACTGATTAAAATGACTGCGAGAATTAAGCCAATATTTGTTAAGGATAAAGTAAAAATATTGGGAATTCCTTCCCAGAGAAAAATCAGGATACTTGCCAGGATAAAACCTATCGTTAAAATGGCTTGCATTAAACTGGGCTTGATGCGGCTATTTAGAAATAGAAGAAGACTACAAACGCCTAAACTAATTAATCTGAGTCGAGGTAATCCTACGGTTAAAAACTGAAGTAAAATACAACTGATTGTACTCCAGTCAGTGGCTTGAAAAAGGGGCGTAACAGGTGTGATATGAATCAAATGATGATGACTTGAATCTCGTCTTTGATAAGAATAAGCAAGCAGGGTTAATGTCAGGGGTGTAACTAACCAAAATAGCCCCCAAGAACTGAATTGAGTTGCTAAATTAATCCCATCAAATTGACCGAGGAAGAGAACATAACTAATTCCCGCAAATCCTAAGCCAAAATAAGCTGAAGTTTTCAATATTGCTTGACTAATACTGTTAGAAGAAATTTCATTTAATTTCCATCGATATAAACACCATTCTCCCATCATTAGGATCAGAAAAATGATAGCCCAATTTTGAATATTAAGATTAGGAAAAATCCAGTTTATCCAACTGATAACCGTGATTAAAATAGTCAAATGGGTGATATAGATTTTAGCAACATCAGAACGGCGCGAGGTGACAACCAAAAGTGTAATAGTAGAGGCTAGTAAATTCAGCGATCGCAGAATAGGATTATACAGTGAAAACAAGGCTAGAAAACAACCTAAACCAAAGTTTATTTTTTCACTAAATTGAGCGAGTTTTAGTTTAGAGTTTTGCCGGAGCCATTCTGTAATAACAGCCCATAAAATCACATAAGGAAACCAACTTAAACTAATTAAAAGATTGGGTAGATCTTGAGTTTTGGTGAATTGAGTGGCTGTTCTTAGTAATACTTCTTGTCCTGTTGCTGGAATTAGTCTCCAGGTCAGTACAAAAGTTTGCAAGCCTACTAAAAATAATAGAAAAACATCAACTCTTCGCCAAAAATAATGTAAGCTTTTAATAATAACATAAATGCTCAGTAGACTAATACCAAAAGCTTGCCATGGTTGAGATTCAATGGCAATTCCCCAACTAATGGCTAAAATTATATAAGCAATGAATTGCCATAATTGAGAGGAATGATTGTAGAGTAACCAGCCAGCTATTCCCATCGCCAGTGCCAGATTCTCTAAAGGAACTTGACTCACTGAATTTGCACGAATCAGGAGAAAAGTAAAAGGAAGTAGGTACGATAAAAAAGTATGATTTGTATTTCGTGAGGGACGAAAAAGACTAACAAAAGTACTACTCAAAATGCCTAAATAGACTGCAATCAAGGGAAACCCCGGTAAATTCCAGCCGAGATGCAAATAACTGAGAATGAGTAGATTTAAAGTAGGTAAAAGATTAGAACGATTCTGAAAAGAATGAAAGAGAATGACAATTCCTGTTAACAAAATAGCAGCAATGGCAATGATCCAAACCGTGGTTAAATTCTGACTTAATCCTAATCCATGCATTGCCCAAAAATTCAGAGGAATTAATAGCAATGTGACCCAACGAAGAGTTTGGCTAGTGAGAGGCAATTGGTTAGAACGATTGACCCAAAAACTCGCCGTAAAAAAGCCAAGGGTATAGGCAAATAACACCCCATATTGCCCTAAAGCAGGGAACCTTTCCCACTGACTAGCGGCGAGAACTCCAGAGGATACCACCACCATAAATAACCCTAAAAATAGCAGCCAGCGAACACTGAATTCAGCTTTAAAAGACTGCCAGAGTTGCGTGAACCCATTCCGATGAGGTGAAACCGAAATAACAGAGGGTTGGGGCTGAATGGGGGAAGATTCTGTTACGGATAATTGTGGTAAAGGTTGACTTAAATATTGCTGAGAAAGTTGCTTAATTTGTTCATCTGAAAGTAAGCCTAAAGCTAACCAAGCTTCTAAGCCCTCAAGTAATGCCGGATTATCCGCTTGAGTTTGGATTTGAATAATAATAAATTGAGGAATTGATGAAGCCACGGTAGTTATAAAATAAGGAGTCATTCGTCCTTTGTTATTTGTCATTTGTGATAGCCGATATTCAAATGACTAACAACGAATAACAAATAACAAATCCATTACAATTTTCCTTTCAGCTTTTCCATTTGTTCAGCAGTTAACATCACTTTTATCTCCAGTAATTGTTCTGTATCCCGCAATAAAATCACCCCATTTTGACTCACAGCAATTTCAGGATGATTTACTGTAATCGTTTGATATTGAACTTGAGGCAATTCCACCCGTACCACAATTCCGGCTTGAGACTGAGGAAAAATATAAAGTTGTTGTTGTAGCCGATTTAACTCTAATTTACTGGGGGTTAAACTTCGTTCTTGAGGGTTATCCGGCTTAAAATAAAATAACGTAATTCCCCGAATTTCAGGATGGGTAATTACAAACGTTTCATCAAACTTTTGCGCCTCCCAATTTAAACTGCTTGAATCTCCATCTGATGGAATTAACCGTTGTTGTAAATGAATTTTTTCCCCCTGTAACCCGCCCCACCATTGACGAATGGTATCGAGGTTAGTTGCATTCTCTGGGTTATTACTGCCATACTGCAATACAGTGGTTGTATCCATCGCTACCCTTAACCATGACTTCGTTACTAATTTAACTCTAATTTTTACCGTCTGTATGGATTTGCCTGTTGTTTATCATCCTGATTATGTTGCCCCCTTACCCGACAGTCATCGGTTTCCCATGGCGAAATTTCGCTTACTCTGTGAAATGCTATTATCCGATGGCGTAATTGCAGCCAATCAAATTTATACCCCTGAACTTCCCCCCAGTGACTGGATAGAGTCAGTTCATGATGCCGCCTATGTTCAGGCTTATTGTAACGGAACCCTCGATGCAAAAGCCCAACGCCGTATCGGTTTACCCTGGAGTCCAGCTTTAGCCAACCGTACCTGTATCGCCGTTGGCGGGGCTGTGTTAACCGCTAAATTAGCCCTTTCCCACGGCTTAGCCTGCAATACTGCTGGCGGCACCCATCACGCTTTTCCCAGCTTTGGATCGGGATTTTGTATCTTTAACGATTTAGCGATCGCCGCCCGTACAATTCGCAAGTTAGGATTAGCTCAGACTATATTAATTGTAGACTTAGATGTGCATCAAGGGGATGCCACCGCCGTTATTTTTCAAGATGATCCTGATATCTTCACCTTTTCCATGCATTGTCAAGCCAACTTTCCCGCCCGTAAACAAACCAGTGATTTAGATGTTCCCCTTGATATTGGCATTGAAGACGAAGAATACTTACAAATATTAGCCGATCATTTACCCGATTTACTCTCACAATTTAAACCCGATTTAGTGATTTATGATGCCGGAGTTGATCCTCATATTGAGGATCGTTTAGGGAAATTAGCCTTAAGTGATACGGGTTTATGGCGGCGAGAAATGCAAGTTTTAACCACTTGTATTAGTCAAGGATATCCCGTCGCTGGAATTATTGGCGGCGGCTATTCTGATGATATGAATAGTTTAGTATATCGGCATTCATTGTTACATCGGGCGGCTGCTGAAGTTTATCGGCAATATCGATTATAGATTGTAGAAGATTGAATCATAATTTTTTCTAAAATGCCCAATATCTAAGATAGCCATTTTGCTTCATAGAGTCGCTTCCAAGCTAAATGGATATGACGAGATGTAAACATACGTTTGCGTGGATTCCAATTATGAATCTTAGTGACAGCCTCTTCTGGTGTCATAGCTTCTTCACGAGTAGCAACCCAATGAACACTAGATAATAACTCCATACCAAAAGTTGTTTCAAATCCTTTAATTAAATCTGCAACACTATCGAATCGCTTCTGGGTTGCTTCATGCTGTGCAAGAAATATTTCAGCTTTTTCAGAAGCATTAGGCTTCAACTCTAACGGTTTATCATGTTTATCTTCAGCATCACCATAACCACTGATAAAATGCCCTTCAATGTAGTTAAGAACATGACGTAAGTTTTCAGCATAAGGTCCATAAGGAGCTTTTGTATATTTCAAACGCAGTGGTTCACCCGCTTCTTGCATAAAATACATTAACTTATGTACTTCTAAAAGAGTAATTGTAGGGTCCATCACGGCTACTAAATATCGACGCATTAATCCGAGTAAAGCAGCCCGTCCAGGAGTCATATTAGGCACTGTACTTTCTTTAACCATTGCAGTCGGCTGGGGTGCTCCAATTGGCTCAAACAAAAGGACTTCTACCGTTGGCACAGACTGAAAAGCTTGACTTATTAATGGTCGTACCTCTTCCCAATTTAAACCACCATTACCACAACCTAATGGAGGAATTGCTATAGAGTGAATTTGCTGTTGTTCTACAATATTGATTAAGTCTATAAGTCCGAGTTTAATATCTTCAATCAGGCTTTTATTTTTCCAATGACGTTTAGTAGGAAAGTTGATAATGATGCGGGGGTTATACAAGCGATTAAGGTCATATACAAACATCTGACCCGGTTTAACCTGACTAGCCTTACAAGCGGCTGCATAAGATTTGAAGTTTCCTGGAAAAGCTTTTTTAAATTGCAGTGCAATACCGCGCCCCATAACACCAACACAATTGACTGTGTTTACTAATGCTTCAGTATCAGCTTTGAGAATATCACCTTGAGTTAGTTTAATCATGGGTTTAGCACCTTTACTCAAAAGTACCAGCTACGCTCTACAGCTACAATAGGCTGATGCCCAATGTTTGCCAAAACTGCTTTAACCTTATTTTCTATTGTACTATTAATTGTCCCAATTTTCTGGACTAATGTCCACGGAAAAAAATCAAACATCAAAAACTCGGCTTGCTTACCTTCCTTGATATTAGGATCGCGGAAATCTGTAGAGTTAATAGCATCCCAGTTAAGATGACGGAGAGCGGTAGGATCTCCATAAAAATTAGTAATATAAGCACTGGCATTACCATCACTAAAAGCCCAAGGCACTTTATTGATATTAGCCCAATTTATCACCGTATTAAAGTCAGCTTCCAGGTGGATAATAGGCTGCTGTCCATCTCGATAAGTTAATTCTGGATGATTTCCCTTATGCAGAATGAAGAGCATAATTGAACGTGGACAAAAGTAGAATGGTACATACTGTCCTACTGTTGTCCTTTGATGACATGAAACCTCTATCTCCTGGAGTCGTCGCTGCTTAATTGTAGACATTCCCACTAGCGAACAATTTAAGCTATTTGCAATCCGCTTTGCATCCGAAACTAGTCCCATACTTGCAATATTTAACAAATTGTCTACGTGAGTGATGTGATAAATCTTAGGATTAGAGGGAATTGATACCATGCTACATTATCTTTTTAGATATTGAATTATTATTGACTTTACTATATTTACTAGATAAAACCTTATTTGTAACATTTTACTGTGAAACACAAATTTTATCATTTTTACCTCAATCACCTTTTGCTCTATTTCTTATTGTTCTCATGCTTTCAAGCCTCCTCAAAATCATGTAGTTTATTACTTACCTTTAATTGACGCTTTAATTTCTTCCCAAGTTAATGTATTATCCGGATTTGTATCATACTCTTCCATCCGACGATCAAGTTCTTGCTTCTGCGTTGCTGTTAGATCTGAGTAAGCTTGTTCTGCTGCAATACTATCCCAAATTGCTTGTACCAGCATAATTCTATCCTCAACACTCAGAGAAGCAATTTCATTCAGTGTAGCTGTAATATCCATATTAAAAACCGAAGTTGAAAAAGCAGATAACTGATATACTTTAAATATATCAAAGAAATTAGAGGCAATTTAAAACTGTGACAACTTATTAGCGTCGCCATAGTTTAACCGTTCGGTCTTTACTGCCGCTGGCTAGGGTTTGACCATCTGGACTAAACCGAACCGCGTAGACTTCGTTTGTATGTCCGGTTAATGTACTCAGTAATTCCCCAGTTTGTAAGTTCCACAATTTAATCGTTCGGTCTCTACTTCCACTGGCAATGATTTGATTATCAGGACTAATATCAACGGATAAAACATCACCCGAATGTCCGGTAAGCGTATGAAGCAGTTTTCCAGTTGTTAAGTTCCAAACCTTCACCGTATCATCGTAACTACCACTGACTAATGTTTGACCATCTGAACTAATAGCAATAGAACGAACGGGTTCAGAATGTCCTGTTAAAGAATATTGAATGGTTCCCGTTTCTAAATTCATCACGTTAATAGTTGTATCCTGAGAACTACTGACTAAAATACGCCCATTCGGAGTCCAATCAACCGCATAAACAATATCATCATGATCTGTAAAATTATACAGAATAGAACCACTTTGTCTATCCCAAACTTTCACAGTTTGATCGCTACTACCACTGGCAATTAAGCGTTCATCCGGACTAATTTTTACAGACCAAACGGCACCATTATGTTGTAAGGGAATATAAGATTCACCTGTTGCTAAATTCCATTCTAAGATTCTCCAATAATAACTACCTGCGGCTAATTCTGAACTACTAGGACTAAAATCAACTGACCATATCGGAGAACCATCACCCGATAAAGTGCCAATTAAACCCTTAGTTTCTAGGTTCCATAATTTAATCGTTTGATCTCGGCTTCCTGTTGCTAAAACTTTACCATTGGGACTAAATGCTACAGTTCCAACTGCCCCCAAATGTTGACCCAATTCTTGAGGCGTTGCTAATCTCCAATTTAAGGCATCTTGACATTTTTGTTGAAGAGATTGAGCCACAACATATTGACTAGAATTTTGCGAAAAGTTAGCCGCTTCACTGAGGCAAGTTTCATATTGTTTTTGATTTAATAAATTTTGTATTCGTTCAATTTGTTGGGCTTCCAGTTGCTGTCGTTGTCGCCGCGATTCTCTCCATTGCAGATATTGATAACCCGCAAACATTAAACCCAATAGCGCTACTAAGCCAATACCAATCACAATTAAAAAGTATTTAATCCTGGGAAAAGCATTCGGAGAAGTAAAGGGTTGAGGCGGATTTTTTTGAGTAGAACCTCGACTATTTTTAGTCCATAAGCGATGAAACCAAGATTTAGGTAAAACTTGAGCTTCAATATAGTCAGCATCATTATCATTAATCCCTAAAACCTGTTGTAAACGTTTCAATTCTTCCCAGGTTTCGGGGCTAAAAGGATATTGTTGTTCCATCGCCGCCAACACTGCCTGTTCATAGCGTTCCCCTTTTTCTCGATATTTTCGATAGGGGTTAAGAATCTCATCTTCAATTACTTCTGTTTCTTCTAAAGACAGTTCTAAGTTGAGTCGTAATTCCTCTAAAATTTTCCGTCCAACCAACGAAATATCTCCCCGATAGTTAGCACAACGTTGCACTTCTTCTCGATAGATTTCTTGACGGCTGGTCAGGGTTTGAGATGAAACACGAATTTTTTTTAAATCAGCCAATACTTCATCAGCAGACTGATAACGTTCTCGACAATCATAACGTACCATTTTATCCAGAATATCTCCAAATTCTGGACTGATAATCGCTAAATGTCGCCAAACAATTTCTTTGGAATCAGTCTCGTTGATTTCCCGTAATTTGCGTAATTCATAAACTGGAAGTCCTGTTAACGCTTGAATCGCAATCATGCCCAACGTATAGATATCACTATTGAAGCGAGGATGACATTCAAACTGTTCAACCGGCATATATTCAATTGTACCAATTCGAGCCGTGGGCGGGTTATGATTATTGTCAACACTAATTTCTTTAATCGCCCCAAAATCAATTAAAACTAACTTGCCATCAGATTCTCGCCGAATAATATTACTGGGTTTAATATCTCGATGAATTACTCCTTTTTGATGAATAAAACTTAAAATTTCTAAGAGTTCCCAGAGAATATTAGTCACTTGTAATTCTGATAAGGGATGACCGGGAACAATTTCACTCATCAAAGATTGACCCGAAATATAGGACTCAATCATATAGAAGTCCTGATATTCCTCGAAATAGGCTAATAAATTCGGAATTTGATCATTTTGAGACAACTTCTCTAAAATTTGAGCCTCTTGTTGAAATCGACGACGGGCAATTTCAATCAGTTGGGGGTCTTCAGCCGCTAAATGCAGATGTTTAACAAAGCACAAGAACTCTCCGGGGCGACGAGTATCTTGAGCCAGATAGGTTGTTCCTAACTCGGTTGACTCCAGAACTTCAAGAATTCGATAACGTCCATCTAAAAGCTGGCTCATCGTAGCTCGACTTTGACTCTCTTTGGCTTTGATTATGCCACGAATTTGGGGTAATTTCCCGTTCCTCTGGTTTGAGCCTGAGTACAAGACAAGAAATATAGGGGCTGGCGCAACTTCAACAGGGTTTGATGGCCATTTTGGCGATCGCCTGATAATCTAGTCTATATTTGGCTTTTGAGTGATTCTTGCCAAAAGTCTAACAGGTCTAAATCACCCTGGGGGCGAGAGATAATGATTTTAGCCAATTATTCCTGTAATTCTAACGCATCTTATTTTTAGAATGCTTGCTCTCTAAAGGTTTGAGGCATTATTTAGTTTTGTTACTAAAATCTGAAACTCTTGCTGGGCAATGGTTACGGAATTTAGATGCGTTTGCCCTGCCCCCTACATCTAACCGCGCATTCGGCCCAAATACAATACCGTTGGGATTAATTAAAAATAAATTAGCATTTCCTAATACTCCCAAAGTTCCTAATATCTTAGAAAGATTATTTCCAGTAACGCGAGTTAGAATATTACTAATATTTTCAGGATTAGAAAAATATGCACCGCGTCCGTTATCAATATTAAATTCTTGAAAACTATGAAATAAATTAGAACCGCGAATTGCACCGCCATCAATTCTGTCACTATCTAAACCGTTAATATTTTGATTCGGCACAACCACAGAATTTTCATTGCCTAAACTGTTGTCGGGAGTAATTTGTGCCATTGCAGGAGGATTGAGGGGGAGACTGCAAGTGATGGTGAAACCTGTTAACAGACACAGCGGCGTGAATACAGTCTGTTGCGTTGAATGAAGTGACTCCATCATCCTTTCCTCAACCCTTGAACACCAAAATTATACCTGAGAATCCCTCAAGCCCTTTTTAAGTTTTTTATGATTTAATAATTTATCGTTCTGCTAATTCACGACAACGTACAAGGGATTCAGTAGACTGTTGAATCTGAGTGGGTAAACACATTTTAAACCGAGATCCTTTGCCAATTTGACTTTCAATTAAGGTGAGTTCTCCCCCCATTAATTTACAAAAATGACGACTGATGGCTAATCCTAATCCAGTGCCGCCATAACGATTGGGTGTGGAAGAATCGGCTTGAATAAATGCTTCAAACACTCGTTGTTGTTGTTGGGCTGACATCCCAATTCCTGTATCTTGAACTTCAAAACAAATCCAAGACTGACAATCCACTGAAGTTGAAACATCACAACAGTCTAAGGAAACGGTTAAGGTAATTTTGCCTTTTTGGGTGAATTTGGCTGCATTACTCAACAGATTTAATAAGACTTGTTTGACTTTGGTAGAGTCTGCGTGTATGCTTTCCTGGGGGAAGTCATAATGTACATCTAATTCGTTATCGTTTTGAGCTATCAACGGCTTCACAGTAGCAACAACATGCTCAATTAACTGTCTTAAATTAAAGGTTTCTAGGTAAACATTCATTCTTCCCGCTTCAATTTTAGACAGATCTAAGATATCATTAATTAAAGACAGTAAATGTCTGCCGGCTGTATTAATCATTCTTAAATCTTCCATCATCTCTTGATTCCCAAGATCTTGAGCATCATCCCATAACATCTCGCTGTAGCCGAGAATGGCATTTAAAGGGGTTCGTAATTCATGGCTCATATTGGCTAAAAATTGACTTTTGGCAACACTGGCTTGTTCAGCGGTTATTTTCGCTTGTTGTAGGTGTCGAATGTGTTGACTAATCTGATCAAACAGATGATGCAGAGAAGCCGTTAAAGTCTGGATTTCAGGGGGTTGGCTTTCAAGGGGCGATCGCCATTCTACCTGAAATTCTCCAGCTAGTTGCTGTATTTTTTGGGTTAATTGATTGAGAGGTTGGGAAATGGTTTGGGTTCTACGCCAGGTCACCATTCTCACTATAATCAGGGACAGTAGAACACTGAGTCCAATAATCCATTGTCCCAGTTGTTGTGCCTGTTCTAAACTCAGTTGTCCTTGTTGGTGTTGCTGTTGGACGTACTCCTGTAGGGTGGTAATTTCCTGGTTGAGTTGTTGTAAAGATTGTAGAAAGGCTGCATTCGCCGCTTGTAGAGTTTGAGCAGAAACCGCAGACAACGGTAAATTTTGAATCGTCTGGCTCATCTCCATCCCAGTCTTTTGATTTTCCAGATAAGCCTCGACTAAGCGGGTGTAACTTTGAAATACGTTCTGTAATGGTGTTAAATCTACATCCTGGTTAATCAACTCCTGATTAACTTGCTGTTTAATTTGCTCCAGTAACTTCCGGGCTTCCAACACATGATTTTCCAGGGAAGTACGTTCTAAATCCCATTGCTGCTCATTCGTCGGTGTCTGTGTCAAACGCAAGCGATACATTTCAGCTTCTAGGGTAGCACTCTTGAGGCGGCTTAATTGCTCCATTTGAGTTTCTGCGTTTGTCAGTTGCTCCAGGCTGTGAACTCGGTAATAATGAGCGAGGGTAACCCCTGCCATTGAACCGACCAATCCCACGCCCATGGCAACCCAATAACCCCAACGGAAAGTCTGATCAAACTTCCAGCCAGGAGATTGAATAGGGTCAAACCCAGCCCTATCAGTCGGATGATAGCTTAAGTTTGAGACTTCGCTGTATCTGCTCTGAAGATCTCGACGGGATGAAGAATTGTGAGTGGGTTCAGCAGCCATAGATGTTTGAGGAGTGATCGGCTTAGGGGTTAAACGAGTTAACATCGTTCACGCTTCCATGTGAAATGTGATTGCATTGGAAATTACAATGCTGTTCTGACGGGGGATATGACTTTAGGGATCATTCACCCTAGACGATCAATAACCCTCTATTTTAATGTCATGCTGTTGTTGTCTTGATTGTCCCACTGAATGGATCACTTCAGTTGAAAAGACTAGATCAAATGCTGTGTGCTCTGCTGAAATGGATGCCCTATTAAAGTTGAAGGGTAATACCCCTTCCCTATTGTGATCAGAATTGAGTAGAAATGCAAGTTTTCTGAAAATTTTCTCATCTTGATCCATCATATTTAGGGAGGGGAAAAATCTCCCCTTTCCCCTTACCCTGTCTCTAATGAGGGATGAGTGGCTTACTGAGCCACCGATAAAGGTTGAAGCAATGCCTGTTTGAGCAGTTCCACCTTATCTGTTTTTTCCCAAGGTAAACCCAAGTCAGTCCGGCCAAAATGACCATAGGCGGCTACATGTTGGAAGAAATGTCCACCTCGTTTTGCCGGTAAGTGTTGTAAATTAAAGGCTTGAATCATACCCGCCGGCCGCAGTTCAAACTGTTGTTTGACCACTTCTAGCAGTTGGTCTTCATCCACTTTCCCACTGCCAAAGGTATCAATATGAATACTCACGGGTCGAGCTACCCCAATGGCATAACTGACTTGAACTTCACATTTTTCAGCCAGTCCAGCGGCTACAATATTTTTGGCAATATAACGGCAAGCATAAGCTGCTGTGCGATCCACTTTGGTGGGATCTTTGCCGGAAAATGCACCACCCCCATGACGAGAATAACCGCCGTAGGTGTCTACAATAATCTTACGTCCCGTTAACCCAGAATCTCCTTGGGGGCCACCAATCACAAATTTACCAGTGGGGTTCACTAGGAAGCGCGTCTGAGCATCTGGTTTGACATTAATGTCTTCAAACACAGGCTCAACCACAGCTTCCCAGAGATCCGCTTTAATCTTGTGTTGAATCTCATCGGAGTCCGTTAGCTCACCAATGACGGCTGTATGTTGAGTTGAAATTAAAATCGTATCAATGCCAACCGGACAGCCATCTTCATAAATCACTGTAACTTGGGTTTTACCATCGGGCCGCAGATATGCTAAAGTGCCATTTTTCCGAACCATTGCCAGTTGACGGCTAATGCGGTGGGCTAAACTAATCGGTAAGGGCATTAATTCTGGGGTTTCATTGCAGGCAAAGCCAAACATTAATCCTTGATCCCCAGCCCCGATGGCATCGAGTTCTTCCTCACTTAGATGTTCGCGGGTTTCTTGAGCTTTATCAACCCCTTGAGCAATATCAGCCGATTGTTCATCGAGGGCGACCAGCACCGAACAACTGTTGGCTGAAAAACCGTTATCAGCATGAATATACCCAATATCCGTAATTTTTTGGCGGGCAATATCAATATAGTTGACGTTGGCTTTGGAGGTGATTTCTCCAGTAATTAACACTAAACCCGTATTGACGACGACCTCTGCAGCGACACGACTTTTCGGATCTTGTGTCAGGAGAGCATCTAAAATTGCATCCGAGATTTGATCGCAGATTTTATCTGGATGACCTTCTGTCACTGACTCAGATGTAAACAGATAACGATTAGCCAAAGGTAAATCCTCCTTGATTTTTGATAATAAATTGCATCGCCTTCCTAATGACTCGGGAAGGAGCTGCAATATTCAACCGCGACTATTAATTGATCCGCCCTGTTAGAAGATTATCAGACTAGCTGGCTTGAAGTGCATCAAAAATTGAAACATTCGTCTTATCTTAACTCAGATCGCAACCGATGAAAATCACTGGAATGATTTTCATCGGCATTGCACTTCAATCTCATTGAGTTGAGTAATGACTACATCTGCGGCTTTGAGATTGTGAGAATAGGCAGGATGGCTAATTCCAATACATCCGGCTGCTCCCGCTTGAGTTGCCATTTTCATGTCCCCTGGAGAGTCTCCCACCATTAACGTAACACCAGGTGTCACGCCGAGGCGATCGCACCCTTGCAAAAATAGGGCAGGATCGGGTTTACTGACTGCTCCTTCCACGCCCATTTTTAATTGAATATAGGGACTGAGTTGATAATATTGCACAAAATGGTTAACCGCCTCCGTAGAGTCAGCGGATAAAATTCCCAGTTTGATCCCCGCCTCATGTAATCTCTTCAAAACGTCTAAACCGCCTAAAAATAAAGGAGAAGGAACTTCATCTTGTTTCAACCACTTATCGGCTTCCTCAAAGGCTTGGCGGGCAACTTCCATCGATTCTAACCATCCTCGTCCCGTTTCAGCAATATAAGCAGCCGCAGCAATTTCGTTTTCTCGCCGACTGCCCACCGCCATCAGTCCAGCCGGATCGAGGGTATCGCCATCTACGCCAAAAGCCATTAACAACGGTTCTCCAATGCCCGGAATTTGAGCATCAATCAAACGCGATCGCTTCATTGCCAAGTTCCGGAGAAAGTCTTGAGAATCTTGTAAGGTGCCATCTTTATCGAAAATGATCGCTTTTATATTAGCGAAATTTGTCTCTTTAACTTTAATATTGACCAATGATCAAGTCCTATCACTCTAACGATCAAGTATGACTTTGAGTAATTTTTTTGTAAATCTTGTTTAGATTGAGTTTTTCTCCGAGGCTATGAAAAACCAGGGGATCGATTAAAATACATATCAGCCTATCTCTCCTCTTGATCCTCTCTAAAAATTATCAACAATTGCTCTAATGCCTCACTCGGTATCATGGACTCTGTTCCACGCTCAACTGCATCAAACGTTACGATCGCGCCAACTCCTGCCCAAAACCCAAAGGCTATTAGTCGCCGTTTCCGGTGGACAGGATTCTCTCTGTTTAATTCAATTACTATTAGATTTACAACCGAAATGGGGATGGCAACTCGCTATCGCTCACTGCAATCATGGTTGGCGAACAGACTCAACAGCGAACGCCAATTATATTCAGCAATTGGCTCAATCTTTGCAACTCCCCTATTATCAATTAACCGCTTCTGATTTGGCGAAAACAGAAGCATCAGCTCGGAAATGGCGTTATCAAGTGTTAGCAGAAGTCGCCAAAAATCATCAATATTCTTATGTTGTAACCGGTCATACAAAGAGCGATCGCGCCGAAACATTACTGTATAATTTAGTTCGCGGCAGTGGGGCTGATGGCTTACAAGCCTTGAGCTGGCAACGTCCCCTACAAATCCAGGGTCAAACCGTTGCCACTTTAGTGCGTCCTTTATTAGATATGACACGCTCACAAACGGGAGAGTTTTGCCAACAACGACAGTTAAAAATTTGGCAAGATCAAACCAACGCCGATTTAAACTATGCTCGTAACCGGATTCGTCAAGAATTACTCCCCTATTTACAAACTCATTTTAACCCGCAGGTTGAGGGCACATTAGCGCAAACGGTTGAATTATTGCAAGCCGATGTATTCTATTTAGAACAGCAAACAGCAGCACTCTATCAGCAAGCCATATTGGCTTCGGATGCTGCTGAGATCAAAATTAATCGGTTAGTTCTGCGTCCAGCTCCCTTGGCTTTACAACGTCGAGTCATGCGACGAATTTTAATTCAGATTTTGCCCAAATCCCCCAACTTTGACCAGATTGAAAAGTTAACGGCTTTGATCGCTGCCCCCAAGCATTCTCAAACTGATCCGTTTCCTGGAGGGGCGATCGCCCAGGTGGAGGGAGATTGGATTTTATTGATTAAGGGGAACACTCTTGAGAGGACAGACAAAGAGCAGTAAACTGTTGGCTTAGCCTTGCAGAACGCCATTCACCCTTGTCTATTCTCAATACTGTTCCGTATAACCTGGAGTTTCAGGTTCAGGGGAAAAGGCAAGCCACAGGGGATATTGTAGTAAAGACAAACTAATTTTATCTTCTGAGTCATCTACAATAATCAAGGGTAACTTTCCTTCCTGAACCAGTCGGTCTGCTTTTTGAGAAACCAGGAGAGGATCTTCAAACAAGATAATCCCTCGATCTGGGCTAAAATCACGACGTTCTAAGCCGAGACAGTCTTGTAAGCCTCTGCGCCACTCCCCGAGACGTTCAGGACTATTGGCTAAAATTAGACAGCGTAGACGCTGTTTATAGAGAGTTCTCAACACCGAAATAATCGCTGAAGCAATCAGAATATTTTGTAAACGACTCCCCATGGTTCGTAAGGCTCCCCGTCCCCCGAGGTCAAAAAACCAATTGGCCACTCGTTTAGCATGAATGGGTTCAAAGGTGCGTCGTAACTGCCAGGGAGCACCATAATAATCTGGCATCGTGCGATATTGATCGAGTAATTGACGAATTTGCTGGGTTTGATCCTGAAATCTTTGTTCAGCAAATTGGGGGATGGTATTCGAGGAGGACTGATCATTTCTGAGAGAGACAGGAGGGGAACTTGGAGGCGGGCTTGGGGGGGCTTCTGGAACTAAATCCAGTTGTTCAGCAGTACTAGCTAAGTCCTGCAAACTCCCGACTAAATAGTCTTTAAATCCTTGGACACGGATGGCTAAATCCTGAGAAACCCCGGCAAAGCTGGAACGCATTTCTTTCTGAATGCGATCGCGACGACGTTCTAGCTTTTCAACTTCAACTTGTAAGGTTTGTTTGCGTTGTTCCAGTTGACTTAGTGCATCCGAAATGAGTTTCCCCATCGACTCTGTGAGCATTCGTTGTTCTTGCTGCAATTTAGCTTGGCTCAACTGTAAACTGGCAATATCTTGCCGTAGCTCTTGCATCGGTTGCTGTGGGTCTGAAGGTTCTGAAGACCAAAGGGCGGTGGTATTCTCTGAGACTGGGGATAATTCTATTTTGGGTCGATCTTCAGGATTGTCCATTAATGATAACTCCTCATCAACAGATGATGAAGTTTCCGGTTGATCTGAGATTTCTGACTCTTCTGAAGTCATCCACGGATCTGCCAAAGGGTGTTGTCGTTCTGAATTTTGGGATTCGTCTGAATTCATGGATATTAAATTATGATGCTGCTCAAGTTCAAGTTCAATTCAGTTTAATGTGTAACAGTGTTTGATCCTCATCAACCATTTCAACATATTTATAGATCACAATACGCACTTTGGTCATTTGTCATTTGTCATTAATTCTTTGAGGAACGATGTGATTTGAGATGACATCAAACGACTTTCCAGGAAAGCTGACGGCGCATTTACCCCCGTGTTGCCTTTCCTAGATGGAAGACCCCCATCTACAGGGAGGCAAGCTTGTATCTTCTGTTCCTTAGTCTCTTTCTATCCTACGAATAACGAGGAACGAATACCAAATGACTATTGTTGTACATCTATTCTAGTCTCCGCTGAGTCACTCACAACAATTAGCGATCGCAGTCTCTACACCTGAAACACAGATTAAAAGAACTTAATCCCCTAGGGGGGGATATTAAATTTTATGCTATGATGAAACTCAATGCCCCAGGGGGGGATAAAATTGCATCGATCTGAATTTATTGTAAAATCAAGTAACAAAACTTAAGATTAGCCTTGTTTAACCATTTTTTCTCAGATTACACTTTGACCCTAACTCAGCCTGTTGAGCCTCAAAAACCGCCACTGGTCGCTTGGCGGAAAATTTTAACCACTAAGAGATGGAGAGTCCTTTGGGCTGCCATATTCCTGGTCTCTGTTCCTGTCTTTTTTCAAGCGCCTCTCGTCCGGGCTTTACCGGAACTCAGTCTAATCCTGACCCTGGGATGGCTGAGTCTGTCTCTAATCTGGCTGCGTTCGGCTGCCACATGGGTGTGGGGGGATTTATTACTCGGATTTACTTGGACTTGGTTAACAGGCTCAATTTATTGGGGATGGCTGCGATGGGAACCTCTACTTCACTTACCAATTGAATCAATTGGTGTCCCGTTTGCGGTTTGGTATCTGTGGCGGCAACGGGGTCAGATTGGAAACTGGTTTTATTTAGGGTCGTTGTTTGGTACCGCTTTAACAGATGGGTATTTCTATGTAACAGGTTTAATTCCCAGTTGGCGACGACTAATGACGGTGGACGCTTCTTTAGCCTTACCCATTTTTCAAGATGCCCTGCAAAAAATGAATACCCCTTGGGGCATTGGTGGAGCAGTTGTACTCCTGATCATCCTGCTAGGAGTGGGTTTATATCCCTTACAATCTCAACAACTCCATTGGTGGGCATTTAGTGGGGCGGTGTTAAGTACTATTTTAGTGGACAGTTTATTTTTACTGGCTGCTTGTGCCACCTAACGGCGGATCACTCACGAGAATTTCCCTCAATGAAAGAGCCGTAGCGTTTTCAGCATAGAACAAAGAGAGATGTGGCACAAAGGCAGACAGGTGAACTCGAAAATCGGTATGATGAAAGCGTCACTCTAACCTCTCCAAATCATAAGCTGGGGTGGTATATTGTTCTGGCAGTTCAATTTTCTGAAAACCCTGTGTCCTTTCTCATCCTGTTGTGAAGCTTCGACACGTTCCTCATATTCTATTCCCTGGTTCACGTGGTAATCACTACCGGCCACTGCTGGGTAAAGCCTACTGGACATTGGGTCGTAATGAAGACAATGATATCCAGATTAAAGATCGATGGATTTCTCGGAACCATGCCATGTTACAACGCATGGATCATGGAGAGTTCTTTTTTATCGATTTGGGTAGTCGAAATGGATCATTTGTGAATGGTCGCCGCGTGACAATCCCCATTACGCTTCAGGATGGGGATCGGATAATGCTGGGCCAGAGTGAACTGATTTTTCACTGTCCGTCCGTCTCTCAAGAGGTTCAAGATCTCGAAGATCTTGAAGACAGTGACGTAGAAGATCATACAGCTACTCTAACTGTGCGTCGTTTAATTTCTGTGATGGTCATGGATATTCGAGACTTTACCGTTCTGACACGACAACTCGATGAACGTTTACTCTCAGAAGTGATTGGGAGTTGGTTTCGTCATGCGGGACAAATTATTCGGGATCATGGCAGTTGGGTCGATAAATATATTGGTGATGCCATCATGGCAGTCTGGTTTCATGGGGCAGAAGGAGTGAATTCTGAGGAAATGTTACGAATTGCTCAAGCGTTAAGTGAACTGCATCGCATCACAACAGAATTAAGTTATGTTTATCCTTTGCCTTTTCCCTTACGGGTCGGCGCTGGCATTAATACAGGGTACGCTATGGTTGGGAATACAGGAGGCAGTGCCGGGACGACAGCCGATTATACTGCCCTAGGAGATACGGTCAACGCTGCCTTTCGTTTAGAATCTTCTACTAAACAAATTGGTATGGATATTGCTTTAGGAGAAACAACTTATAAGTATCTATCCAAACTCAGTCCTGAGACGATATTCCAGCAATATACAGTCAACCTCAAAGGATATGATGAACCAATGCTGACCTATGGGGGCACTTTTGATGATTTAAATCGATTATTAAATCAAAAAACTTAGAAATGATGCATGATTTAGATGCAATTGCTGTTTGTTGATTAGAAATGAGTATATTTACATAAAAAACTTTTATTAACATCTAGAAATTTAACTTTACAAATTTAGAAAACAGATTAAGAAATTTTTCATTCATCCAGTCAATCAAAATTTAGTGGCAAACTAAATTCTTGAGAGTCAAGGCAAATTTAGCCATTCCATAGAAATTCTGAAGATTTATTGGTTTTAACAACGATTGCCTCTTGAGACAATCCCAAACACCATTCTTAATCACATCAACACGGAGAAACTTACATGAAATTGGCTTACTGGATGTATGCAGGACCCGCTCATATTGGTACACTGCGAATTGCGAGTTCTTTTAAAAATGTTCATGCCATTATGCACGCTCCCATCGGAGATGACTATTTTAACGTCATGCGGTCGATGTTAGAACGGGAACGAGATTATACCCCCGTTACAGCCAGTGTCGTTGACCGCAATGTTTTGGCGCGGGGATCTCAAGAAAAAGTGGTGGATAATATTGTTCGCAAGGATAAAGAAGAAACCCCCGATTTAATTGTTTTAACCCCCACTTGTACTTCCAGTATTTTACAGGAAGATTTAGAAAACTTTGTTGAACGCGCTCAACTCGATGCTAAAGGCGATGTCATGTTAGCGGATGTCAATCACTATCGCGTCAATGAACTGCAGGCGGCAGATCGAACTTTACATCAAATTGTACAATTTTATTTAGAAAAAGCCAAGAAAAAAGGCGAATTGCCCGAAGGGAAAACCGAGAGACCCTCTGTTAATATTATTGGGATTTCTACCCTGGGATTTCATAATAACCATGACTGCACCGAACTGAAAAAGTTAATGCGGGATTTAGGAATAGAAGTGAATGAAGTGATTCCGGATGGGGCTTCAGTTCATAATTTAAAGAACTTACCCAAGGCTTGGTTTAATCTAATTCCTTATCGGGAAATTGGCATGATGGCGGCTGAATATTTAGAGGCGGAATTTAAGATGCCTTATGTGGATATTACTCCCATGGGAATTGTAGAAACGGCTCGCTGTATTCGTGCCATTCAAAAGGTTTTAAATGCCCAAGGCAGTGATGTAGATTACGAAGAATTTATTGATGAACAAACCCGGTTTGTGTCTCAAGCTGCCTGGTTTTCCCGTTCTATTGACTGTCAGAATTTAACCGGGAAAAAAGCAGTTGTATTTGGAGATAATACCCATGCGGCTGCGTTAACTAAAATCCTGGCGCGGGAAATGGGAATTCATGTAGTTTTAGCCGGAACTTACTGTAAGTATGATGCCGATTGGTTTAAACAACAAGTGAGTGAATATTGCGATGAAATCCTGATTAGTGATGATAACGGTGCGATAGGAGACGCTATTGCTCGTTTAGAACCTGCGGCGATTTTTGGGACACAAATGGAACGTCATGTCGGTAAGCGGTTAAATATCCCTTGTGGGGTGATTGCGGCACCGATTCATATTCAGAATTTCCCTGTCGGTTATCGTCCGTTTGTGGGGTATGAAGGGGCAAATCAGATGGTTGATTTAGTCTATAATTCTTTTACTTTAGGCATGGAAGATCACTTACTAGAAATCTTCGGTGGACATGATACAAAAGAGGTGATTCATAAAGGAATTTCGGCTGATTCTGACTTGAATTGGGATAAAGAAGCCAAAGCAGAATTGAATAAAGTTCCAGGATTTGTGCGTGGAAAAGTGAAGCGAAATACCGAAAAATTTGCCCGTGAACGGGGATTTGAAGAGATTACTTTAGAAGTAATGTATGCCGCTAAAGAGGCAGTGGGTGCTTAGTTAGATAAGTTTTATAAAACGACAAACTTACAGAGGACACAGAGAGTTTATCTTTGTGTTCTTTGTGTTTTTAGGGTGGGTTGATAGTTAATATAAATTTTGTTAAAACAGATTATTTTAAATCCGGTTGATGATGTCTTGAATAGACAGAAGAATTGAGAAATCACAGAAAGAGAATGAGGCTTATTGAAGAGGTCGGGATATTGTGGTATTGATATCCGGATGAAAGATTTAAAAAATAATAATTGATTTTTTCCGGATTAAGAGTCAATAACTCTGGTAAATAAGACAGTTTTCATAGAACCTATATATTACTCTTTCCCGTAGAAGAACTTGATAATTTTCTTCTACTGGAAGGGGGTTTGTTTAGCCTCAAATGTGTCTTATTTTCTAAGAGATTTTGATGGGATTGTCTACTGGTGGATAATCATACTGGGTAGTAAATAAATCATGGCTAATCTTCTGATCACAACACTTTCTGATTCGGCGCTACGGAATGCGATCGCAACCGCTAATTCTGGAGATACAATTACTTTTGATTCATCTCTGGCGGGGGGTACATTAACATTAACTCAAGGACAGTTGACGATTAATAAATCCCTCACTATTGATGGCGGTACTCATAATATTACCATTGATGCGGGGGGCAATTCCCGGATTATTCATGTTAATGACGGCACGAATACTAAAGTCAATGTAATCATTAATGGACTGACATTATCGGGGGGGAATATTACGGGGGATGGTGGGGGGATTTTTAACCAAGAAAACCTCACGATTACTAATAGTAAAATCACCGGTAATACAGCAGGAGATGATGGCGGTGGCATCTTTAATAATGGGATGCTGACCGTTACTGATACCGAAATTACGGATAATCAATCTACCATCAGTTTTGCCGATGGTGCGGGTATTTACAATAATGGCACTTTGACGGTTGCTGAAAGTATCATTAGTGGAAATGATGCTAATGATAATGCGGGCGGTATTTATACCAATGATATTGCGAATACTACGATTACGGATAGTATTATTCAGGATAATACAGCTAAAAATGATGGGGGTGGGTTATTTAATTTTGGTCGGGTAACCATTATTAATACCACCATTAGCAATAACCAAGGAACTTCTGTCGCAGCCGATGGCGGTGGGGTCGCTGTTCTTGGGACAACAACGATTACAAATAGTACTATTAGTGGCAACTCCGCTGGGGATGATGGCGGCGGAATTTATATCAAAGATCGGGTAGGTACGCGAGTTCCTAGCGTAACAATTACTAATAGTACTATTCAGGAAAATACGGCAACTTCCGATGGTGGCGGTGTCTTTAACTTCGGTAAAGCAACTATCAATGGTAGTGTTATTTCTCAAAATACAGCGCCGGATGGTCAAGGCAGTGGGGTAGCCAGTTTTGGCAGTAGTTTTACCACCATGACAACGGTAACAGCCAGTTTAATTGCCAATAATACCAACAGTGATGTTGATTTTGTTACCCGTTCAACGAATACCTTTACCAGTGGTGGTAATAACCGAATTGGTGAGGGAAATGCGATTTCTGCGTTTAATAAAACCGGAGATCAAACGAATTTCACGGTATTAGAATTTCGTTCAATGAGTGGGTATAAGAATAACCTAGCTAACGCAGACTGGGGAACCCCTGAATATCATCTATTACGCATGGGTGAGGCGGCATATGAAGATGGCATCGATGAACCGCGCGGAGGCTTTACATCGAGTTTACCCAATCCTCGTGCCATTAGCCAAACCGTTTTAGATCAAGATAGTTTAATTCCAAATTCTCTCGGCGCAAGTGACTGGTTATGGCAATGGGGACAGTTTATTGATCATGATTTAGATTTAACACCAGCCACATCTGGGGAATCTTTTAACATCTTAGTACCAGCCGGAGATCCTTGGTTTGATCCGTTAAACACGGGAACTAAAGTAATTAATTTAACCCGTTCAATTTATGACACATTAACGGGAACTTCTACCAGTAACCCGCGAGAACAAATTAATGAAATTACGGCTTATATTGATGGGTCTAATGTTTATGGTTCCGATGATGAACGCGCCGAAGCCTTACGAACTAATGACGGGACGGGTCAACTGAAAATTAGCATTGGTAATAATGGCGAAATTCTTTTACCTTTTAATACAGAAGGGTTAAAAAATGACGATCCCTTTGGTCGTCCCGCCAGTCAGTTATTTTTAGCAGGAGATACTCGCGCTAATGAACAAACCGGGTTAACAGCAACCCATACTTTATTTGTGCGGGAACATAACCGTCTGGCAGAAGACATTGACCAACGTTTAGACAATGGAGAACCGGCATTAGTTAATTTATGGTTTGAGTCGGGGTTAAGTGAAGAGGACTTCATTTATGAATCCGCGCGGCGTATTGTCGGTGCAGAAATTCAAGCCATTACTTACAATGAATTTGTGCCGATATTATTGGGAAGCAATGCGTTAGGGAATTATAACGGTTATGATGCCAGTATTAACCCCGGAATTAGTAACGAATTTTCAACCGCAGCGTTTCGGGTAGGACATACAATGTTATCGCCGGAGTTGCAACGTATTAACCCCGATGGTACATCTGACACCAGTTTAGATCTGCGTTCATCGTTCTTTAATCCTGGTATTATTACGAATGATGGGATTGACTCGGTATTATTGGGATTAGCCTCCCAGGAAGCCCAGGAAATTGACACAAAGTTAATTGATGATGTCCGAAACTTCCTGTTTGGAATGCCAGGTTCAGGAGGAATGGATCTCGCGTCGTTGAATATTCAGCGAGGACGAGAACATGGTTTACCCAGTTATAACGATACCCGTGAAGCGTTAGGGTTTGACCCCATTACTAACTTTAGTGAAATTTCCTCCGATCCCAATGTACAAGCCGCATTACAAACCGCTTATGGTAACGTCGATGATATTGACTTGTGGGTCGGTGGACTAGCTGAAGATCATCTCACTGGCGCGTTAGTTGGCGAAACCTTCCATGAGATTTTAACCGATCAATTTACCCGTCTGCGAGATGGTGATCGCTTTTACTTTGAAAATGATCCCACTTTACAGGTATTAGCGCCAAATGTGGGAGACACAACCCTAGCAGATGTGATTACGGCTAATTCTGATATTACAACCATTCAGGATAACGTATTCTTAGTGTAGTTTTAGGGTGTAGGAAGTAGGGTGTGGGGTGTAGGGGGCAGAAGGCAGAAGTTAGACTGTTTTTCTCCCTATCTCCCCATCACCATGAAGTCAGAAGTCAGAGATATTTTAATCTGTTTTCCACTCTGTTTCTGGAATATTACCACTCACCATGATATTGCGTAGAGTGCCAATCGGAAGATCTCGCCCTTTGTGATAGGGTACAATGACCTGAAGTTGACTTTCTAGATTTCGCCACTTCCGATGACTTCCTTTCTGAGAGACTAACTCAAATCCATATCGTACCAGAATGCGTTCTACATCGACTGCATTCATCCGTCGGATACGAGTCATCCTACTGACACCTCACGTAAAATTGCACCGGATTGTAATTCAATTGGATCAGGTTCAAGATAAAGTGTTATTGCCTCACGAATATTTTCTAAGGCTTCTTCTTCTGTTTCTCCTGCTGATACACAACCGGGCAACTCTGGACACCAAACCGCCCAATCTCCAGTTTCAGGATCAGATTCAAGAATAACACGCCATTTCATATTTCTTTCTCCTAGCTTGGTATTCTTTATTATAGTTTTGAGATCGCAAGATCACGATTAATTTCCTCAACTGAAAGCTGGGGATGACGATTTCGTAATTGGGTTAAAAACTCTAAAAGATTTTGTCTATTATAGTGTTGCGATCGCATAGCAATCAGAAATCTTATGCAAACTCTCTCAACAATTCAAACCAAGATTCTTATCATTAAACACGATTTAGGATAACGTATGTTTGGTGTAGTTTTAGAAAGGTGCGTCACTGACGCACCCTACTTTGTTGTTGGGAATGGGATATTAATCTACAATAAACTCAAAATCAGATGCTGTGAGTGCCGCCTGACGAACCACAGCAATTAGATCCTGAGAAACATCCCGAATAAGGGTAGAACCAACCGTGTTTACCCGGACGATATAATCTTCAAAAGTACCCGGTAAGACAACGACATCAATTCCTAGTTCAAAGTCTAAGACAACTGCCTTATCCAGATTCCCATCGCCAATATAGTAAACTGTATTAGCATCTCCGAGGATAAAGCGATCGTTATCCGTTTGACCTCGTAGAACATCCCGTTCTCCGAAACCTGGAGTCGCAGCATCTGGGTCAACCCCGATGAGAACATCATCATCTAAACCACCCACAAGGATATCATTACCCGCACCCCCAATAAGAGTATCTTGACCTCGGCTACCAATTAAGCGATCATTATCATCATTACCCAGAAGTAGATCATTTCCGGCAAGACCTTTAACTGTATCATCGCCAGCCAGCGCATCAATGGTATCATTACCTGGAGTTCCGACTAGGCTATCATCACCTGGAGTTGCACCGCCTGAACTGGAGAGATCTAAGCCAACAATTAACGGGTCATGGTCGGAGGCGCGGAACGGTTCGTTACCATTAAATAAACTCGGATCGCGTCCAAAATCCAGGTTATAATCCAGGGCATCGGGTTCATCGGCGTTGATATGCCATTCTGTTGCGCCAGTGACCTGAGACGATAAGGAACTGTTGGCTAAGGCATAGTCTAACGTACCAAATTGTCCATCAAAGACATAGGAGTAAGCACCGGAGTCAAACTGTTCGGCTAAGTTGGTGTAACCGGCGTTTTCAATAGCGGTAATCGGATCTTCTTGCGCGTAAGCATTTAAATCCCCGATAATCAGATAATCTGGATCATTGCTATTGGTGGGGTCCGTGGCTAACCAGTCGGTTAAAGCGTTAGCAGCATCAGTTCGGACGGCATTCCAGAAGCCTTGACCGTCTCCTTGATCAAAGTTTGGATCGTTGGTATCGCTTAAGCCAGAACTACCTTTAGACTTAAAATGATTAACGGCAACGGTGAACTTTTCTCCCGTTCCCACTTCTTCAAAAGTTTGAGCTAAAGCCGGACGGTTACGATCATCATTAAAGCTGGGATCGACCGAATCGTCAAGGATGGCAAAATTACCAAAGGGTTGAACCGTGTTGGGTTTATAAATGAAACCGACTTGAATTTCATCTGTCCCAATAACCCCTGTCGAAATATAGTCATAGACGGAACTGCCTAACTCGGTGTTAATAGCGTTGACTAAATTACTAATGGCAGTATCACCATTATTTTCTATCTCAATTAAGCCAACAACATCGGCATCAATTTCGACAATGGCAGTTACAATTTTATCCCGTTGACGCTCAAATTCTGCCGTTGTATCTGCACCGCGAGAATTTAATGTGGTGAAATAGTTTAATACATTAAAGCTAGCAACGGTGAGATCGCCGCCAACATTCTCCGGGGTTTGAGGACGAGAATTTGTTGCCTGGAAGTCAACAGCATCGGTGGGTTGAATACGATACTCCCCAACGCCAAAGCTGAGGATACCAGATAGGTTATTCACCGTATCTCCACCCCGTAACGTATTATTGGCACTCAGAGGGTTACCGTTGCGACCATGAATAATGGGGTTAGGGTTTTGAACCGTTTGACCATCATCTAGAATAATGCGCCGTGTGGCAATATCCTCTTGATAAGCATTGAAACCACTAACGCTGGGGTTGTTAAACTGAGTATATTGTTCTAAACGACCATCGGTTCCCGGTTGGTTACTGCTATCATTAGCCGATAAAACAACTTCACCAAAGCGATCTAGGTTAAAGTATTCGGTGACAAATAGCGTATTTGGAATAGTAATTTGCATTCCTTCATAGGCTTCGAGATCCTCAACTGCCGAAACTGGGAAATTAACTATTGCTGCATCGGGTAAATTATCGCTTCCTTGAATAGCAACCGTAACATTTGTCAGTTCAGTTAAACCGTTAAACTCAGTAACTTCTCCCGTAACCTGAACTACATCCCCAATATTGACATTAACCGCAGGAGAGTTACCATCAAAGATAAAAATACCTTCAGAAGTCGTAGCGTCTACATCCGTATCACTATTCTCTTCTTGAACAAAAAAGCCATCTAAATCACCATCGCTGCCGCTACCATTCTGGTAGTCTCCCACAACAACCGCTTCAATGGTAACGGTTTGACCGACAATGGGACTGGCTACGCCACTACCTTGAATGTCATGAATTGGGGTGACGGCAACACCATCATCATTCTGAATTGTACCCGAAGCGGTTGCTGTTGTGATGTTTGCGCCGCCTGTTGCATTAGAAAGGGTTACCGTGAAGGTTTCATTGGGTTCAGTGTCTGTATCCCCTGAAACATCTAATGTAATGACCTGACTGGTTTCACCCGCAGCAAAGTTAACTGTATCAGCAGGCAATGTTCCCCCAAAGTCAGCCCCATTGATATCACCCGAAAGGCTAAAGTCTACTGAAGTGATACCTGTAGTATCGCCAGAACGAGTTATCGTAAACGTAAAAGGCGTTGTTCCCGTATCTCCTTCTGCTTTGTCTGCATCTGTCGCTGCGATCGCTAAATTAGTTCCACTGCCAGTATCAACCGTGTGACTACCCAGTCCATCAAAGGTATTATTCGGAAAGCTATCCCATTCAATAGATGCATCAAACGGATCATTGGCATTAGTATCCCCAGTTGTAATAGACGACTGACGGCGTAGGGTGACATCTGAACCACCACCTGGCCAAGAACTCCCTGGGTCAACCCCAATTTGACCAAATGCATCCACAACATTTCCATTGTTGCGAAGAACAACAGCATCATCACCATTAAAAAAGTTATTAGATGAAGTTAAGTCTGCTTCGGCTAGAATTGCTGGATCTGCATCATTATCTGCAATAATAAAGACATCTCCACTGGTAATTGTACCCGTTAAATTAATGGTTGTACCTGCACTGTTACTTCCATTAAAATAAAATTCTAAAGTATAAGAACTTAGATCAATCGGTACACCTGTTGGATTATAAAGCTCAATGGCTTTATTGTTGCTACTGCCTTCAATGTATTCTGAAATAAACAAACTGGTCATACAAAAATTTACTCCATTTTCTGATTGTGTTAGGGTAATGAACAAATAATTGACAATTTCAGACACAACAATACAAATACATCCTTGCAAATTATAATTCAGCAAAAATGTAATGATTGTGTGTTTTGAGTTGTGAGCTATCTAGTCTTGACAAAAAATTTATTCAAACACACCCTAAAGGGTTAAAATACTCAGCACCCGACTGGAATAATTTGAGTGTAATGAGTCCACTTTAATTACATTTAGACCCAAACCCAAAACAAGCTAGAGGAAATGATGAGAAGAAACATCACTCTATTTTTCTCAGCTAGAGTGTATCGTCTCATCACTCACTAAAGACAAAGATAGAAAAAATATTCCCTGTCAAAGAATATTCAGGTTCAATTCTAAACGGATGAGATTAAGGTAATATTACCTTTTCGTTAAATTTTGTATTTTAAATTGCTAAACCTATCAAGATCGGTTAAAGTAAAGCTAAGAATTTAATTGTGTCCAGAAGCATGGGTGAACAGTTTACTGAGAAACAGTTAAACCAAATTATTGTTGAACTGGAACAGCTTTCGCAACGGCAGGAACAGGAATATAGTCGAGAACAAATCTCACAAATTCTGCAGGAATTGAATCTTTCACCAGATTTACTGGATGAAGCTATTATTCAACTGCGACGGCGAGAAGCCCTAAAAATAGAACAGAAACAAAACCACTGGCTGGCGGGTGTAATAGGAGTAGTTTTAGTGGTTCCCATCACCATTGGTATTGTATGGTTCTACCAACGTCATCAGGCAATAAGTCAAGTTTATGCTAACTCTAGTCAAAGTCGTTTAACTCTAAGCCAGCAGAATATTGGGAATTCTTTGACTGTGATTCAGCGTCAAGAGAAGCCTTTAGTATACTATCATGTTAAGCTTCAACAGCCGCCCCTAAATGCCCGCTTGAATTTAGGTTGCAATTGGATTAATCCTTTAGGACAGCTTGAACAGCAAAACCGCTATACAACTCGTCAAATTGATCGATCATTGTGGAATACCTACTGTCGCCATCAGTTTGATAATGCATCTCCTGTGGGTCAGTGGCAAGTGCAAATGACTTTTGGAGATCGGATTTTAAGTGAAACAGAATTTATCGTCGAGTGAGTCATAGTCATTTTATCGGATATTGGAGTCAGAATTCCCCATGTTTTCCGAACAATTACTTACGGAAAGTTACCCCATCTTTGACGGATGCTTCCATTCTGACTTCTCCCCATTTATCCCCTTATTGGCAGGTTTGTTATTTAGGAAAAATCAACCAGGTTGGTACACCTTTATTAGGAGAAATTGCCAGACTTTCTGTTTCTGGACTGCCGCAACCCGAAGCTTGGGTACGAGTCAACGGTAACCATTTAATTCTAGGTCGAGAGATTTTCGGCCGCGTACCGTTATATTGGATGCAGCAGGATCAACAAATCTGGTTTTCTACCCAACTGCAATTATTGCTTTGTTTGATGCCAACGCCTCAGGTAAATTTAGCGGGGTTGTATGGTTACACCTGTTTTTCTTATGTACCCACTCCGTTCACTCCGGTTGTGGGAATTTCTGGGGTTGCGGCGGGTGAAGAACTGATCTTTTCTGTTACGGAAGACGATCCCACTCCTAAACAGATTAAACGTCAAATTCAGTTTCAATGGCAAGAAGCCCCTATTCAGCTAAAAAATGAACAGACTGCGATTGATCAATTACAGACCTTACTCAAAGCAGCCATTCATCGTCAGCTTGACAATCTTCCAGGTGAACCAGTCGGGGTTTTTCTCTCTGGAGGTTTGGACTCAGCAACCATTGCTGCATTGTTGGTTCAGGCAGGCATTCAGGTGCGTGCCTATACCCTTGATTTTGGGCTAAATGCCAGCCCAGAATTGCCCTACGCCCAACGAGTGGCTCAATTTCTTCAAATTCCCCTCACTCAGGTTTCCGCCTCGCCTCGCCGCATTCAACAAGCGCTACAGGCAACAGTCACAGCCCTTGATCTGCCCTTTGGTGATGGGGTAACCGTTCCCCTCTATCTTCTATGTCAAGCGGCTTCTGAAGAAGTCGCTTGTATTTTTAACGGAGAAGGGGGCGATCAACTGTTTGCTGGCTGGACAAATAAACCCATGATTGCTGTTGGACTTTATAACTCCTTTGATTTTGATCAACCTGATGTATTGATTCAACAATATTTAAAAACCTTTCACCGTCTCTGGGGTTATGAAGCCCAGATATTCCAACCTGCTGTATACCATAAAATTCAAGGAATCAATCCCCAAATTTGCCTCCAGGAAACGCTAGATCTAAAATACTGTACAGGTTTACTCCATCGTCTAAGGCGAGGGACGTTAATGCTAAAAGGGGCGCAAAATATTCATCCTAGGGCCAGCTATTTAGCAATCAGTCAAGGCTTATGTCTGCGATCGCCTTTTTGTGATTTACCATTAGCAAAGTGGACGTTTCAACTCCCTGGAGAATTCTACCTTAAAGGGTCTTGTGAAAAATATATTTTAAAGCGAGCCGTTGCATCTTGGTTACCCCCTGAAGTCGTCTGGCGGGAAAAGCGAGGTATGGGAGTCCCACTAACTGCCTGGTGTTTGAATCAACTTTGGTCTAATGTAGGATATTGGCTTAATCCCGGTGTTCTCAAGGCGGAGGGACGATTCCAACCCAACTTAGCACAACAGATCATTCAGGGTGAAATCAGTGGACAAATTCGGGGTCGGCGAATTGGAGAAATCCTCTGGTTGCTGATGCAATGGCAAATTTGGCGAACCACAATTTTAGGAGAACAAAGAAGCGGTCAAACCGCCCTTCATCCCTTTTTAATCCCCTATCAATGTTGGAAATGGTTTAAGAATCGGGAGGTTTAATTCTAATGATTTTATCACAAAATCCTCAACAAAATCTAGAGAAAAAATTCTCCATTTCTCCAGGTTTCATTCAAGAGATTCTAGCTTGTTACGGTTCTCCCCTTTATCTTTATTTTGCCGAGACCCTCCGACAAACTATTCAAGAAATTACTCAAGGGATTTCCTATGGAAATACTCAGTTTCAGTTTGCGAGTGTTACCAATGGCAATATTGCACTTTTGCAAATCTTTCAGCAATCCGGATGGGGACTCCATGCCAATACCCCTGGAGATGTTTATCTTGGTATGAAAGCAGGATTTTCTCCCCATCAAATTGTTTACAGTGGAAGCAATTTAAGCCCAACAGAATTTCAACAATTATTATCCTGGGGAGTACTGACATTTAATTTAGATAGTCTGCATCAGCTTCAAGATTTTTGTGAGATCTATCAATCTATTGCTAATCTTTCAACTTTACCCCGCATTGGATTCCGGTTAAATCTCCCTGAAGTTACAGGTGATAGCCGAATAGGAGTTCAACCCGATGAGTTTTCAGACGGAATTAAAATGGCTCAATCTTATGGTTTAAAAATCACCGGTTTGCATTTCTATCGCGGTACGGGAACTAACGCCACTTCTGCCTTTACCCAAGTGATTCAGTCTATTTTATCCATTGCGAAAACATTACCCGATTGGCAATATCTTGATTTTGGCGGCGGATTTGGCTATCCTTATCGAAATAAAAATGTAGCGTTTAATTGGCAAGAGTTTGGAGGACAAATTACGGCTGCATTAAAAACTATTAATCCAGAAATTGAGTTAATTATTGAACCAGGACGCTCAGCCATTGCCGGATGTGGTATTCTTTTAGTAAAAGTCATTTCTGTAAAGTGGCAAAATCAGAAACAAATTGTGGGTGTTGATGCAAGCGTCGCTAATTTATCAGTTCCTTCTGTTCATGGAGGCTATCGAGAAATTGTTGCTATTTCTCCTACAACTTATTCCTCAAATTCGATATTATATTCAACGGATATTTGTGGAAATACCACCTATTCACGGGATTATTTAGGACGAAACTGTCAACTTCCTCAACTTCAAGCAGGTGATATTTTAGCCGTTTTAGATTGTGGTGCGTATGGTTATGCCATGTCCTCCCATTTCCTCCATCGCCCTCGTCCTGCTGAAGTGTTAGTAGAATCCGGAAAACATCGGCTAATTCGCCAACGAGAAACCTATGAAATTTTATTAGAAAATCAACAGTTTTAATGAATCTAAGCAGGAGAAAAAATCATGAGATGTATTCAATGCAATACTGATAACAATTTAAAAGAACGGACTCAGCATAGGGGACGATGTAAAAAATGTAATCATCCCTTTGTATTTAATCCAAAAGCTGGAAGTCTATTCACAGATAAGTTGTTTAAGCATTCAGTAGAAGCAATCTCATCCAATGAGACGCTCTACTATACACCTAAACAATTAAGTTATTTCTTAGAAAAGCGACTCAATCAGAAGTCTTCAAATGGTTTTTTCGGTAATTTTATAGGAACAATAATATTATGTGTTTTTCTTGCTGTCCCATTATTTGGGATCTTTGAAGGTATAGGAGTCGCTTTGATTCAAGCGGGATTTAGACTAGAAATAACTTGCATTTTGCTGTTTGAAATATTTTTTTATTGGTCTTCCTGGTCTGCATTAAATTCTAATAAATTGTTACTCAAAAAACGAACTATTTATAGCAAAATCTTAAGAATATTCGGATTTTTTGTCATCGGTTTAGGAATTGCCATGAGTCTGAACTTAAAAACAAACATCATAGCTACTGTCATCTTTCTTGTCATGAGCATAGGTTTTGGCTTATTATATATTGGTCTTGCCAATCGAAATTTAAAAAATAGATTCTATGCTACCCAAGATCCGAATTTTGATCAACGTCAACTTGACAGTTGGTTACAGCAATGGCAACAGGTTAATTCACTGCCTAAAATCTTATTAACAGTTCCAGAAATTAGCGGAAATCAAGTCAGTTCAGAGATTACAAATTATAGTTTTGATCGGGTAGTCATTTGTGATAGTGATCGCTTAGCTCATCTACTTATTAAGAATAACTTTCACTTTGAACATAACTGTGCTATTTTAAGTATTAATCAATATCCAAAACCTATTTTTCCTACCATTTTGGAGATGTTAAAACGAAATCCTAATCTTAAAGCGTATGCTTTTCATAATGCCGATCCCCAGGGGGTAAAAATGGCTCATCAACTCCGCACCGATCCCAATTGGTTTGGTGATATGAATATTAAGATTTATGATTTAGGGTTACAACCTTATCATGTCTTCAATAGCCGCAATATGATTATTCGTCAGAGTACACAATCTGCTACAGAAGCGAAGCAACTTTCTTCTGTTATTCGGAAGAGTTTATCTCAGGAAGAATTGAAGTGGTTAGAGGCTGGAAACTATGTAGAGTTGGAATCTTTTACACCTTATAGATTATTAAAAGTTTTAGCTGCTGGTATTGCTCAAAATCAACTTGAGTCAATTGAAGAAGATCGGGTTAATCTATCCATTTCTGTTTTAAATGAAAGCTTCGGATAGAGATAACTTTAAACAGATTAACGGTTATGAATCTGTAGCCATATTTCTAAGGTGAGTAATAACCATAGTTTAATCCCATAACGATTATTAATATCTCCTCTATAGTTTAACCAATCTCGAATTAAGTTTTGATTCAAATAAGGAGAGATTTCTGCATTCTTATCTAGTAGCAAAGCTCTGGTACGTTGTTTCCAAGTATGACGAAACCAATAACCAACGGGAACCATCATACCACTTTTGGGTCTATGAATAATATGAGCAGGCAACAAATCGGAAACCGCTTGTTTCAGCACAGCTTTTTCTACAGAACCCTGGAGTTTATATTGAGGGGGAACTTGTAAGCTCAATTCAACAATACGGCGATCAAATAAAGGAGAACGTGCTTCAATTTGCGCTGCTTGTGCAAGGTTATTAACTTTTGTTAAAATATGATCTGCTCCTTTAAATTTAATATTCAATAACATCAAGCGATTGAGATATTGAGTTTGAGTATCGTCCAAATCTACAGCAAAGATTGAGGGAATATTGTGAAGCGTTTGACTGATTTCAGGTTTTAAAAGTGTAGGCAAATCCACAGCACATTTTTGAAAAGAATTCAAGTAATTCAAGACTTTATTTTCTGGATTCAATTCTGGATTGCCATAGAGTTGGCTGAGTAACATAGGTTTGTTTTTTGGGCCTGCGAAACAAGGATCGCCCCCTTCTCCGTTGAGAATGACTCTAACATCTTGCCGCACCAATTGTCCTAATAAATAGTTAGGAACTGTTAATGGATCGCCAATGGGATCATCTAAATGTGCAAGGGTTATAGGTAATTGATGCCACATTTTTTCTGGGGTAATTTCTAGAATATGATGTTGAGTTTGACAGTGATTTGCAACACAACTTGAGAACTCTAATTCATTAGGTAAATGCGTTCCAAAATGAATGGAGTAAGTCTGAACTGGATAATGATGAAGTTGAGCCGCTAAGGCTGTCACACAGCTAGAATCAATTCCTCCTGATAAATAAGTTCCCACGGGTTCTCTCTCAGGTAGAGCCTCTTGAACAACTGTTTCTAGCAATAATCTAAGTTTTTGAGCATAGTCTTCTAAAGAGTATTGAGTGTTTGTCAGGACTTCTTGAGCTTGCCAATAATATTGGATTTGAGGTGACTTTAAAGTCTCGGAAAGAATCACAATTTGTCCTGGACGAAGTTCTTGAATGTCTTTCCAAAGAGTTTGCTCACCAGGAACAAATGCACAGCATAAATAGTCCCGAAGTGCTGCTAAATTTAATTCTTTTGAACAATACTTTGATAAGCTTCTAAGTCGGGGTGAAATCCAATAAATTGAACCAATCTTAGCATAGTAAATTGTTTTAGCACCAACAGGATCACGCACCAGAATTAATTGTTGTAATACTTGATCCCAAATCACTAAATTAAATAATCCATGCCAATTTGTAATCAATGTAGAAAAATTGATTGGATCAGTGTGATGTTCTAGAAGCTGTGCTACTAATTCTAGACATGATTTCTTCGGGTTAATTTGCCATTTTCGGCAAAGTTGAAGATGATTATATAAGATGATGTCGCCCACAACTACAAATCTCTTGTTAAGACTCAATACGGGGTGAGTATTATATATAGCAATATTTCTCTCGTTCCAAGTGGGTTGAATCCGAAAAGCCTCAGTATTTCCTAAACTGACTTGCCAATTTTCATTAATTCCTTGAATCTGCTTTATTTGTTTAGAAAGTTTGTGCTTTTGAGCGACAGATAACAAAGGATTGATCAGAGAAAATGACATGATTGATAGAACGTAATATAGCTCTCTTGAATAGCAGGAATTTTGTTCTGGCATCAAGCTAAAGTCGATGAATTCTAATCACTCTGATGAGCATGGGGTAAACGTCTGAGTCGCGTTCGTCTCATGGCTTCTCCAACCGTGACGTTGAGTTGAGCGCCAATTAACATCACTAAACAACAAATATAAAGCCACAAGAGCAAGATAATAAACGCACCAATGGTTCCGTACATGAAGTTATAATTGCCAAAATGGTAAACATAGAGTCGGAATAAATTTGATAAAAAAGCCCATAAGACGGCGGATAAAATCGCACCGGGCATAATGGGTGTACCAGCCTGCCGGAGACTCGGACCATAGCGATAAATCAAGGCAAAATTAATAGAAACTACTCCTAAAGTAATCGGCCAACGCAGCTTCCGCCAATTACTAGACAAGGTTTCTTCGAGTAAACAGTTTTGTACTGGCGGTTGTTCTAAACAAATCTTGATTTGATCGATTGGACAAGTCCCAACGGTTTCTATAATACAACTTTTGCGGGCGAGAGTTTCTACCACTAAATCACTGACAAAAACCAATCCAGATGCTAGAATTAATAATAATAAACTGCCCACTGCCAGTCCAATAGCAATTAATTTTGCTCGCCAAAAAGAACGAAGGCGATCGCGGGGAACTTGATGAATTTGATTGAGGGCCGCCATTGCCGATCCAATCACACTGGAAAACAACCAAATTGCCAGAATAAAACTAAAAGAAAATAGTTGGGGACTACGGTTAATAATTAATTGTCGGGCAATCAGTTGCCGTACCTGTTCTGGGGCAATTTCTGCTAATAAACTGGCAATATCATACAAAATTGACTGTAAAGATTCAGATAAACTAATTGCTGCTAAAATAGCCAGTAAAGCCGGAAATAAGGCGAGCATTGACTGAAATGCCATTTCAGCCGAATATCCGTTCAAGCGCTGCTCAACCGTCCGTACGGCAACGGTTTTAACTGTTTTCCAGTTGAGGTAGAGTAAAAATTGAAAATAGCGAGCCAGTCGTCTCGGAATACTTTTCAGTGCCTGCCAAACCACCTGAGCGAATTGAAGGATTCCTTCAGCAGTGTGTTCTGCTGCGGAGTTAATCGGCTGTTTGACAACCGTTGAGTTCTCAGAGGAAGCGGGTTGATCTGAACCAGGGGAAGAAGATGACCGCCGTTGCGACTCCGTGGATCTCCCCTGAAAGACTTGCCCAATTTTCTGAAACAGGAACACAATCCATTGAGCTACCTGTTCTGCTAGATCTTCAATCAGTCGATGAACACTTAACAGCATAAACGTTTAACCCAATGTCAATCCATTTGAGGTATAACAGAGCAAAGCTCACCCTTAGAGCTAGTCTCATTGTAGATTGAATCTTTTCGGTCTATCCTATAAATTCAATCTCATGCTCAACGGGTTGCCTGCCGTTGAACGGTAGTCTAAGGAAAGATCTCGGATCGGTTCTCAGTTCATCACATATCGTCTTTCTCAACACAATGACTCAGGATGTTCGACAGTGGTTAGATGAAATTAAACGGTTGCAACAGCAACTGGCAACTGTGCAGCGCGATCGCGATGCCGCCTTTGAAAGCGCTCAACAGTGGCGACAACTTTATAATACCGAAGCGCAACAGCGGCGGGAGGAAACCCAGCGTTATCAAGAAACGGTGGCCGCGCTGCAGGCAGAAATTGAACAACTGCAACAGAAGTTATCCATTCCGCAAAATGAGATTTTAGCCCGTGTCGCCATTCAGCAAGAACTGGATCAACTTCAAGATGCCGATGAGTTGAAAGCCAAACTCAAACAAACCATGTTAGAACGCGATCGCGCTCGGGAAACCATTCGTCAGTTGAATGAGTCTTTAGAAGAAGAAAAAGCCAGTCATCAAGAAACTCGCAATAGCTTAACTACGGCTTTGGGAGATACGGTGGATTTACTCACCAAGGCTCAGGGACGAGCACCCTTTACAACCCCTTCAGCTAACCCAGAAACCCGTTCACAACAACTTCTTAAGGCTCAGCAGTCTCTTCTGAAGTTACCTCCTATTGAACAGCAAGACACAGAAGCCTAAAAAATTACCAACCCAATGGGGAGCAAAAACAGTGGTTTTGAAGTCTATTAACTGGGATTCTACAAATTTAATGGAGTATATAACATGCTGTCACTCTTTTGAGGTTGGCAGCTTTTTTCTTTGGGAATAGGGAAAGGGGAGTAGGGTGTGGGGAGTAGGGTGTAGGCAACAGGCAACAGTTTGATAGCAGGTTTTAGGCTTGAGGTTTGAGGTTGAATGAGAACTTCAGTTGAAAAATATTTGGGCGTAGCCCAATCAACATTTCGATCTCATACCTAACACCTACCCCTGTACGGGCACATGGCCATGCGCCCGTACCGGACTCCCTATTCCTGTTAACTTCTATAACTCAATACAACAAGCAAAGAGGTCAAGATGCTTCTGGTCGCCTTGATAGTTAACAACTATTCGCCCTGACAAATATTGCTGAGATTGGGGACTCACGCGATTTCGTTGAATTTAATCCAGATATTCCTCGCCAACGTCTGCAATAGCAGGAGGTTCATGGGTAGGACTACGAAGATCTTCCACCATTTGTTGAATTTCTGGTGGGGGAGGTGGCGTAAATCGAGATACAACCACCGTCACAATTAGATTGAGGATCATTCCGACTGTGCCAATGCCTTCAGCCGACACATTAAAGAACCAAGTGGGCATTGCGTAGAATTTCACCCCGATAATATAAAAGGTTGTAAACACTAAACCTGTTATCATCCCAGCAATTGCCCCTTCTCGGTTGGTTCGTTTATCGAAAATACCGAGAATAATTACGGGGAAGAAACTGGCTGCGGCTAAGCCAAAGGCAAACGCCACCACTTGGGCAACAAACCCAGGGGGATTAATCCCAAAATAGCCAGCAACGGCGATGGCAATGCCCACCATAATGCGGCCGACAAATACCCGCCTTGCTTCCGATGCACCGGGGTTAATCATCCGGAAATAGATATCATGGGCAATGGAACTAGAAATCACCAGTAACAACCCAGAGGCGGTTGAGAGGGCGGCTGCCAGTCCTCCAGCGGCAACAAAGGCAATCACCCAGGGGGCAAGATTGGCGACTTCTGGAGTGGAGAGAACGATGATATCGCGGTCAATGGTAATTTCGTTGGTTTCTGTGTCGGGAGTCAGTTGAAACCGACCATCATTATTTTTGTCTTCAAATGTCAGCAGTCCCGTATTTTCCCATTTATTGACCCAGTCCAATTGACGCACTTGTTCAATGGGTTGATCGTGGAGAGTACTGATTAAGTTATAGCGGGCAAAGGACGCTAAGGCAGGGGCAGTTGTGTATAAAATCGCAATAAACAATAACGCCCAACCCGCAGAAAATCGGGCAGACCGCACATCAGGAACCGTGTAAAATCGCACAATCACGTGAGGCAGTCCAGCGGTTCCCACCATCAAAGCGATGGTAATAAACAACACATCCAGCATCGGTTTATTGACAAAGGGTTGGGTGTATTCCTGAAACCCTAAATCTACTTGAAGCTGGTTTAAATTGGGGACAATATCACTGAATGCAAAGCTGAGTTGGGGAATGGGATTTCCCGTCAGTAGAATTGAAATGGCGATCGCCGGAATTAAAAAGGCGAAAATTAAGACACAATATTGGGCTACTTGTGTCCAGGTGATGCCTTTCATCCCGCCTAAAATAGAGAAGAAGGCAACAATGACCATGCCAATCACCACGCCCGTTTCAATATTGACTTGCAGAAACCGACTGAAGACAATTCCCACACCGCGCATTTGTCCGGCAACGTAGGTGAGGGAAACAAAAATAGCGGCAATGACCGCGACTGAACGGGCGACGTTAGAATAATAGCGATCGCCAACAAAATCAGGAACGGTATATTTTCCAAATTTCCGTAAATAAGGGGCTAATAGTAACGCCAGCAAGACATAACCCCCAGTCCACCCCATCAGATAAATGGAACCATCATATCCCAGGAAAGAGATTAACCCTGCCATCGAAATAAACGAAGCTGCTGACATCCAATCTGCTGCTGTGGCTGCGCCGTTGGCGAGGGAAGGAATGCCTTGTCCAGCGACATAGAATCCTTTTGTATCTCGAACCCGAGAACTCCACCCAATATAAAGGTAGAGAATAAATGAAACTGTGACAAAGACGAACGTCCATACTTCAACTGGCATCGTTATCCTCTCCATTAATGTCATATTTTCGATCCAGTTTGTCCATTTGAAATGCATAGACAAAAATTAGGATCACGAACACAAAAATTGACCCTTGTTGGGCTATCCAAAACCCAAAGGGAATTCGACCTAAATTAATGGAATTTAATGGTTGAACCAGCAAAATTCCACACCCAAGAGACACCACCCCCCAAATCATTAGGAGGATTCGGATTAATCCAGTATTGGCACGCCAATAGGCTTGCCTTTTATTTTGATTCATGGTGACAATTAATCAGCAAATTTGCAAGAATTCAGGCGATTCTCCCTGCTGTTAAGAAATCTTACAATAGCCTGACAGCTTTGACCAGAACCCTTCATGTTTGTTAACTTTAGGCGGGCACTGCCCTATTCAAAAGTCCATTCTCATAACGGGTCGTGATTTCAATACTTGACTTTAATGCACCCTAGATTTGTCTAAGCTTTCTCTCAACGCTTTGCCGTGGATTGATCCGACGATAAAAGAAACCGACCCAATAGAATTATCGTCCTATTTGGATAGGGTTGATCGTTGAGAACGATCCCTGTACTTTCTTTACGGATTGATGGAATCAATAGACCTCATTATATCAGGGATAAATCCAGCAAAAGTAAAGAATTGATAAGCAACCCCAGAAGTTTTCAATCCGAGGGAAAGCGTCAAGCGGATTGACTCTAGTGATTTGTAGATGATGAATTTAACTCAGTCTAATTACACCGCTTTAAAAAAAGAATTAAATAGGTTTTGAATTGGCTGACTTTAAAAGAGTTTTTATAAAATAAAATATAACAATTATTTAAAAACTTGCGATTGAAGTTATGCTATATTTCTGATGTAATAGAAAGTAATTCAAGAGAGATTGAAACATAAAGGTTCTGTTGATCGGCAAGTTATGGTGACACTGAATTCATATTTCATTAATGTAGTCTTTGAAAAAGACTATCATCAGACCATCAATTTGTGATTTAATTTGAGCGTTTAGCATTTTGAAGAGAGTATTCTCATCGTCTATTCATGAAAAAACAACTTTTTGCCACAGGGTTTGCATTGATATCTGTAATGTTGCCTTTGAAAGCCATTGCAGCCAGCTTTACAGAAATGTACGTTTTTGGAGATAGCCTATCAGATACGGGTAATGTGTTTGATTTTACGGCAGGCAACATTCCCCCTAGTCCCCCTTATTTTGAGGGACGATTTTCTAATGGTTTAATTTGGATTGATTATTTAGCAGAAGATTTAGGATTAAATCCAACAACGTATGCTGATATAATTTTAGGGGGAACTGCCCCTACAGAAGGCGTTAACTTTGCCTTTGGTGGCGCTACAACTGGAGAAGATAATACTGTTTCTTTAACCTTTCCGGGATTACCGGATTTACCTGCTTTACAAGATCAAATTGGTTTATTTACAGAGAATTTTAGCACAACAGCAGATACAGAGGCTTTATATATTATTTGGGCTGGTGCTAATGATTATTTACCCACAGAAGGAACATTTGAACCGTTTACAAATTCAACGGAATCCATTAATAATTTATCCAATGCCATTACTTCCCTGGCTGAGGTGGGTGCTGAGAATATTATGGTTGTCAACTTACCCAATTTGGGAGATACTCCTGTAGCATTTAATGCTAATCTCGCAGAACCAGGAACTGTTGAAAGATTAAATGCTTTATCTGAGGAACATAATACAGCACTGGCAGCAGAAATTGATGAATTAAGCCTAAGTTTAGCATCGGATGTTAACTTGATTTCATTTGATTTGAATGCGTTATTTACAGCAGTAACAAATAACCCTGAACAGTTTGATTTTACCAATATTACTGAAGGCTGTTTGTTGGTCGGATGTACCAATCCAGATGAGTTTTTATTTTGGGATGCTCAACACGTTACTACCACTGCCAACCAGTTGATTGCAGACGCAGCCTTGGAAGCGTTAGAAGCACCCTCTGTACCTGAACCCGCTTCTAATTTAGCAATATTAGCCCTTGGTGCATTTGGTGCAGGTGCAATTCTTAAGCAGAAAAAATCTAACGTTTAAAGGCTTCTCTATACCTAAGCTTTGATGATTTTAAATTGCTAATCTGTAGCAGCTTGCAAACAATTTTGTTGTATAGATGACAGCCAATTTACAGTCATGTAAGTTAGTATAATCAATCTTGTTTGCAAGTTGCTATCCTGATGTAACACTACGTTTTAAAGAGAAAATATTTTTCTGTTGCCTGTTGCCTTTGCCAATAAACAATTACTGTATCCTAACCTAACTTTGTACTGCTATCAGTCAAATTTTAGCCTAGAATTGGTATTTCTAGTCTAAAAAGACTCCCCTGTCCTAATTCACTTTCAACTTGTACATAAGCTCGATGTTTAAAAGCGATTGCTTGGGCAATTGCCAATCCTAATCCGGTTTCTCCCGTGTGACGAGATCGGTCGCTATTCACCCGATAAAAACGCTCAAAAATTCGCCGTTTTTCAACTGCTGAAATCCCAATTCCTGTATCTTTTACTGTTACAATTGCTGTGGGATAGCGTTGTTTTAAGCTGATATGAACTGAACCGCATTTTGGGGTATGCTGAATAGCATTAGCAATTAAATTAGAGACTAATCGATAGAGTTGCTGTTCATGTCCTATAACATAAATTTCTGCCTCAGGAATATGACTAGACAGTTGAATCTTTGATGCGACTGCAAGTTCTAAAAATTCTTCCGATAAGTCACTGATGATATCGTTAAGACAGCAAGGCTTAAACGGCTTTGAAAATGTATTTTGTTCAAGACTACTGAGTAATAATAAATCAGCAATTAAATGGCTTAAGCGTCGCCCTTGTCGCTCAATTGTCTTTAACATCAAATCAATATTCTGTTGATTAGCAGGCACTCGTAAAATCGCTTCTACTGTTGCTAAAAGACTGGCGAGGGGCGAACGCAATTCATGGGCAGCATTGGCTGTAAATTGTTGTTGTTGCTGATAGGATTGATAAATTGGCTGCATCGCTAATCCAGATAGCCACCAACTGGATACGACAACTAAAGCTAAAGCGATCGGAAACCCTAGTCCAAGAATGAACTGAATTCGCCTCACTTCAGCATCAAATGGTTTCAAAGTTCGTCCAATTTGTAGATAACCCCAAGAAGCTGAATTTTGAGGTGTAATATGACTTTCTGCACTATGTAAAATCGTGGTAAATTGACGATAACGAATACCGTTAGTTGTATGAATTGTTTGCCAATCTGTCGGATTTAAAGTATTAGGAAGTTGGGCGGGTTGATTGGGTGAAAAAGCCAACAGTTTTCCCTGATAATCAAATAAGCGAATATAGTAAGTGTTGCGATCGCTAATACCAATTGTATGACGTTGAATCAAAGTCGGTCTAACATTACAGCGTTGCCCTGCTAAACATAACTCTGGAAAAATTTGCTGCAAAATCGCGACAGGATTACCAGAAGCGGGTAACATAGGTTCTAAGCTATCGTGAAGTGTTCCGGCGATAGACTCAATTTCCCGTTCCAAAGCAGCCCAGTTGGATTGAATTAGCGCCCGATACATCCCTAACCCAGACAGACTTAAAATTACCCCCATTACCAGGGCATACCAGAGGGCTAAACGTATCCGACTGCGGCGAAATAGTTGATGAGTATTCATCATTGAGATGGTAGAGAACTGTTAAAGCGATAACCTTGACCGGGAATGGTTTCAATGGGACAATCACAGCCATAACTGGCAAACTTACGACGCAACAGGCGCATTTGTGCCGCCACCACATTACTGATCGGTTCTTCTTCAAGATCCCAAAGTTGATGACGAATTTTGCTGCCAGCAATGATCCGATCTCGATTTTGCATTAAATAAGCCAGAATTTGAAACTCTTTTACGGTTAATGGAATCGTTTGATCAGGTTCTTCTTGCCCAATACAGAGGGCATTATTACCATAATCAAGAGTAAATGTGCCAATCGTTAGCGAAGGGGGTTGTAGTTGAGGCGATCGCCGTTGTAACGCCCGTAGTCTGGCTAACAATTCCTCCATCACAAACGGTTTCACCAAGTAATCATCCGCCCCCGCATCCAAACCAGCCACACGGTTGTCAGCTTGTCCGAGGGCTGTCAACATCAACACAGGCAAAGGGTTTTGATGCCTTCTCAAACCTTGACACAACTCCAACCCTGATACACCCGGAAGCAACCAATCCAGGATCGCAACAGTATCATAAACGTTGTACGCAAATGTAGTCAAATGTAGTCAAATGTAGTCAAATCTGTCATGAGTTTCTGTAGCAAACTTTGCTGGAAAATTCCGTTAAAACTTAGTGACTTCGCTCTCAAGTTTA